>Ga0193709_1000017_pt1 | contig 85344 bp, 70 predicted proteins | sample H3c2metaG_FD_160571 | JGI IMG/M metagenome (GOLD analysis project Ga0193709, IMG submission 160571) | Soil microbial communities from a riparian zone of the East river system, Colorado, United States - H3c2 | ecosystem: Environmental > Terrestrial > Soil > Riparian zone | place: USA: East River...
CATGCAACCGATCTGGCTGGCAACACTACAAACGAGACTCTGAATCTCACACTCGATTATTCCGCCAAAACCAATCCGCCAGTCGTCCGCCTTTACTGGCCTCAGGATGGCGCGCAAGTTGCGGTCACTTCCAACTGCACCTGCCGGGGTTGGGTGGACGATTTCACGGCGAGCGTCATCGCGAATGTGACCGATGCAAACGGAAATGTGAGCCCTTTTAACGCGTTGGTTGAACGGGACGGCAAGTTTTGGGTTCAAAACCTCGATTTGAGCAGCGGAACGAATATCATTCAAATCACCGTTCAAGACGCAGCGGGAAATGCTTCTGTGACCAATATCACCGTCATCGCTGCCCCGCTGGCATTCACTGTGGATGGCTACCAGGCCGCGCCCTTCAGTCCCACAATGCCCACGACATACGTTTGGGGTTCCATCGACTCAACCAACTACACCGTTTGGGTCAACGGCGTCCGCGCAGAACTCGACGGCTATGGCGGCTGGGAGGTCACGAACGCGCCGGTGACGTCCGGAGGAACGTATCTTTTCCAGGCTCGCGCAGTTCCTAATACAGATAACGGCGGTAATGGTTCCGGTTCCGGGAGTTTTTCGGCCGATTACTCAAACAGCGGCAATCCCGCCTCATCGCAAGCAGTGGATGCCGAACTTCAGGAGGACAAGCCCAGCAGGGCTTACCTCGCCAGCTATAATTATAGCGAGAATGAAACTCGCTTTAGTCTCCGGCGGCAAACCTGCGGCTCTGATCGCGCGCTGGTTTTCACGTTACAGGATGACGATTCATGGGATACAAAGTTTCAGTATCAGGACTCGGGACAAAGTCACAAGAGCGCAATCAGCACTGGAGACGATATCTTCAACGCAACCGAAACCTACTCCCAGTGCGACACCGAAACATCCTGGAACAACTGGGATTACTACGCCTTATTCGGCGGCGATTCGGCATCGGTCACAGCTATCTGCAACGCGACCAATATCAATGCATACTCCGACCATATTGACAAACCTTTCGCTTCCAGGTTTTGCGATGAGAGGGTCATCTCCGACTCTGATGGCGATATTTACGATGGAAGCGACTGTTATTCCCATATCACCACTCATTCGAAGATCACCCAGCAGGAGCAATTCAGGGCCAACCTCTACACCGGCGGGAAATCCGTCGTCGGCGCTATGAAAGTATTCGGGCTAAATGGAGTTGCCACCAAGCTCGAGTTCCTGCCCGTCGACCCGGGCTCGCGTTCCCTTGCACCCAGCGAATTCACCATCGGCGGTTTCGGCAGCCCGGACAGCGACAGTTATCTTTACGTTACTCTAGCCGCCAATCAGACTGTGGATATCACCGCAAAAGCCGCGCCCCATTACTACGAGGGCGGCGCTGGCCAGACAGAGGTCATACTGAGAATCTTCGATGCCAACACCGGAAATGAACTCACCGACAAAACTACGAGCGTCGTCGTCGGCCAGCAAATCAGCCTTTACTGCGTGGTTTCCGCCCCGACTCCCGACCAGCCGACCGCCTACAAATGGAACGTCCCCGGTTTTGCCATCTCGAATTACATTGCGACGGCCAACTCAGGAACCGTTTACTCAAATTTCCCGACAACTCTCAGCAATGTGGTATTTTACTGGGTGGACGGAGCCACCAATCGCGCGTTAACCTGCTCGGCCACCGTGCGCGGTCAGAAAGTTGTTGGGCAGGCCAAGTTTAATGTGGCGAGGCCGACCGTAGATTGGATCGCGGAACCAAACGCCGTTGTTACGGTGGATAACAATTACGACTACTCCCTCGCACTTCATTTCGGATATTGGCGTGCCGCAACGAATAAGGGGATGCTATTTCACTTCAGGAATCCGGATCTAAAGGGTTACGGTGGCCGTTGGTTCTTCGAGTGGGCACAGTTGGTGCAGTCTTACACTCGGGGAAATCTCGTCGCCACCAATAATGTGGGAACAGAGAAGCGCGCTTCGGGTCTTGATGGTCAATTCCCCGCCAACGCCTGGTCTTCTGCGCCTAACGACGACGTGGACAGCCCTGGACAAGGGACAAGCGGTGCTTTCAAAATATCATTTCAAACCGCCTTCACAAACTATCTGATGTTTTATCCGATCGTTTTGGTCCCCCATATCCCGATTCCCGTCAAAAAAATTGAGTGGGCGGTAAGCGGCGCGGCTACCAATGATACAAGCAATTGGATCCTATTAAGTTCTCCGAATGACTTCAGCGTCCCCGTGAATAATGCCGACACTTTTGAGTTTCCAACCTGGACTAACAACGCGAGCAGCGTGATCACCGTGTACACAAATTGGTTTTGAGTGCAAAAAGATCGATTATGAAAACATTTCTTTACGTAGCATTTATTTGGACGCCTTGGTTACTGATGGGGCAAGCCGTACCGAGTAACTCCGCTGCCGTCAACCTTGAATCCCTAACGAACGTCTTTCTTACGGTTGACGATTTCGAAGAGCAGAGAATTACAGGATTAAAGCAAGCACATATTAACGCCAAAGCGCTGGCCGAGGCGTTGCGCTCCACCGAATCTAAGGCCGAATCCGAAGACCCCTTGGGTAACTGGGGCGCACCTTCGGACGGCTTGCGGCTGTCATTGCGATTTGATAAGGCGCAATACGCGCCCAACGAACCGATAACTGCTAGAATATTGCTCCGCAATGTTTCTCGGCAAGAGTTGTTATATTCTTGGGACGGGACAGACTGGTCTTTTCCTTTCACGGTTATCGATAGCCACAACAACAAACTTCAAGACATAAAGCCCGCGGAGCCAAACGGTCTTGGGCGAATACGATGCCCGGTCTATCCCTCAACCCAAAGACGCTTCGTGATTCGCTTTGATCCTCACTTCAAACTCGATCAACCTGGTGACTACTTTATCACGGTTATGACGCGCGTTTCGGGCTTGAACGGTTCGGGTGTGTCCGAGCTCGCTTCGGCAGCCGCTCACATTAGGATTGTTGCCGCGAAGGCCGAAAGCCAGTGAGAGATTATTTGGAAGTGGTCCGCTTCAATAACTTATTCCGGCGGGTCGTGGTCAACGCCCACTTATTCGATTACGAGGCCTCACTCGCCTGACGGTTACGAATTCCCGCAATGGTTGCACCTTTACCAAAACAATTAACCAATTACAGTATGCTTGGACTTCTGCGTCTCATTTCGATTTCCGCGACGATTGCTATCATCACTTTAGCCACACGCGCACAACCCGCCTCAGAAAAACGAAACAATCCCACTGAGGTTGTGGGCGAGGCAACGAACAATCTGCAACCGCACCTTTTTATAGAACAATATCAGTCCGGCTGGAGTCTGGAAATAGAGCTATTCGCTCAAACCAACTTTCAACAGAATACATGGCTTAAAATAACCAATCGGGAGGGTTGCAAATTACAGTGCTGGCTGACTAACGGTCTAGAGGTGCCACTGACAAACTCCAGTATCATTGATGCAAAGCAACTTCCGTCTCGGACCGCAGTTTCGAATATCTTGCAGGCTGTTCCGCGGAATCGGCGGGGCCTTCAATGGTGGCCGGTTGCAGGTTGACCGGCGGTCGCCGGCGACCATTATTCCATAGCAACATTCGGCATCCCCGTTACAAATGATGTAGTCATTGAGGTTTCACCGCTGATTTACAAAGTCGATACCAACCAGTCCTTAGCCCATCTGGTTGAGTTTGCGCCGGTTAAGCTCAAGCTCATGTCCGACGGAAATGTTCAAGAATTGAAGTAACCGGCCGTTTGGTCGGCATTCGTCGCGGGGCGAGCGATCCGGCCGAGCGTCATGGAAGGAAAGCTCCTGCTCCCGCTGGAACATTCGGTGGGAGACGATGCGCCTCGTGAATTTGGGATTGTGTTCGTGGGGCTTTTTTTGGCGGCGCTGGTGTTTCAGCGGTTCGTGCCGGCGACCTGAGGTTTGGAGCATAACAGTGAAGGTGGGTAACCAGGCAAAGGAGCGTACGTCCACAACGGGGCGATACCCTTTCAGAATTTGATCCTTGCGTCGTCCAATGCAGGGTAGCTCGGTCCGGGCCGGACTGGCCAACCTCGCAACCCTGGGCTGAAGGACGCAATCCCTTTGGGATTGCTGATTGATGCAGCAACCGGAACAGGCTGACGGGCTAGCTTCGGTTTTCTTTTGGATTGTCGGCGGGTTCGGCTGCGCCGGCTTTTTTCTGCAAGGAAGTTAGTTTTTCGAGATCGCCGAACCAGATAATCGCCCCGCACCTGGCGCACATTTTCGCAGAGGTTTGAACGAAGCTGTCTTTCAACGTCCAGAATTTGGTTTTGCGGGGAGTGAAATAATTGAGGCCGGTGGTTCGCACTTTGCCTTCAACGAGTTCGTTATGATTGCACACAGGGCAAACTTCCCGCGCCTTTTCAAGGTCTTTGGAGCTGTGGAAGACCTCCATCACTGCGTCCAAATCTTCCTGCCAGAATCGGGTTGAATCCCCGACTTTGCGGTAGGTGATTTTGTTTTCTCGCATCCAGCGGTAGAGAGTTGGTTCACCGACGTCGAGATATTCGGCGGCTTCTTTAATGGAGAACCATTTTTCAGGAGCATCTTTTACTACTTTTTCCATGAGAAGCTTTTATGCTCATTGACTATTATTTGCAATTTTTAAGTTGACAAACTATAGCCAATGATAGTAAACGATAGTTAATGAACACGCGGTTGATACTCATTCAACCTGTTCGCGAAACGGAGGCCCCTATGAATGATCACCCAAAGCGCATCCTGACGGCTACGTCCCTGACTCAAGATCAATCGGTTGAGCGTCTCACAAATCTTTTACAAAACCTTTACGTGGAAAGAACGAACCAAAGGCGGAGTTCGTGTTTAATGGTGAAGTGTTCGAGAATTCTGCGGCCAATCGTTCCGGTGCTGCCTCATTGGAGGGACGGAGAGCCGGGCGGTCTCAGGGTCGATGAACCGTCACAATTATTCAATTTTCTTCCAAACATGAAAACCAAGCTTTCCGCTGTCACTGCGCTGTTTCTTTCATTGGGCTGTTTAAATGCGGAGCCGGCAGTTTCCGAACCGACGCCAGAAATGGTTGCGCCAGGTTCCGGGCTGTTATTTCACGAAATTAATTATGACGTGAAAGTGAGCGACGATGAAGCGCGAATGGTGGCGGAGGGGTCAGTCGAATCGTCAAGCAAACGAGAAATCAGCCAGGTCCTGTTTGACGGCGAGCTTGCCCTTTTGCCTCCGAACCTGCCGAGTGCGCTGCGGATCGAGCGCGCCGGGAATCAGTACAAGCTGTTGGTGTCGAAACCAGGGCGGTATCAGTTCAAGGTCGAAGTAGTGGCGAAAGTGAAACGCGCTGAGCCGTGGAACCAGGTTTCGTTTACCGGGCCGCCGGCTGCGATTGCGTCGGTGAATGCGCAGGCCAGCGGCGCCGATGTGGATTTGCAGCTTCTTAGCGGGACATTGCTCAGCTCTGGCCAGACCAATGGCGTGACGCGAATCAAAGGTTTTCTTGGGACAGATCAGACGGTGGCATTGCGCTGGGCACGAAGCGGGGGCGCAGCGGAGGTGGCGCGGAAGGCGGTGGTGACTTCAGAAACGGCGGTCACGGCACAAATTACGCCGACAGTCATCAAGTACGTTTCCCAAATTCGGTATGAAGTGATTCAGGGGAAGGTTTCGAAGCTTGCGATTGCGCTTCCAACAAATCATGCGTTGACGCGGCTGGTTGGAGAACAAATTCGGGATTGGGAGATAAAGCCGGACGAGGGAGCGCAAAGGCTGGAGGTTCAGTTCATCAAGCCGATCGAGAAGGAATTCACGCTGACGCTCTATTCCGAAGAAACGATCGAGACAATGCCGACGGCGGCATCATTGAATCCGCCGCAGCCGATGGAGGTCGAGCGCGAATCGGGTTCGCTGGTAGTCACTGCGGAAGATACGGTGGCTGAGGTCGCGGCGGCGACGGGTTTGCGGCAGATCAACGCTCCGAGCGGTGCGCTGGCGGCTTACCGATTTAACAGCCGCCCATTCCATCTTGAATTAAGGCTGCAGCGAATCGAGCCGGTGATTTCGGTGTTGGAAAGGGTGAGCGCCCGGTTGGAGGAAACGCGATTGGTTTCAACCCACACGCTGACGCTGAATATTGAAAAGGCGGGAATTTATGCGGTTGAGCTGGCGCCGCCATCGGGATTCCTGGTGGCGGACGTTCGCGGGGAAGGCGTGGAGGAATGGAAATCGAGCCAGTCGGGTGCGGGCAACGCCAGTCTGCGGGTCAACTTTTCGAGTCGTTTATTAGGCAGTCGAAAACTGGAGGTTCAACTGGAACAACCGCTGAAAACCTTTCCGGACCAGATTAGCATCGCTTCGCTGCGAGTGGCAGGCGCCGCGAGGGAAGTTTCCGAGATAGGCGCGGCTTCGGCGGCGGGATTGAGATTGAAGACGGCAGAGCTAACGGGGTTGCGTGAGGTGCCGGTGCGCGCGCTGCAGAGCCGATCCAATACGGACAACTCCGCGGTTTCGGATGAACTGCTCGGGTACAAAGCGGACGCGCCGAATTGGAAACTTTCGCTTGCACCCGAACGTATGGCTGCGCGGGTGGTGGCCGAGATTTTTAACCTCGTGACAATTGGGGACGGAATTATCGGCGGCAGCGCAACAATACGTTATGGGCTGATCAATCAGGGCGTGCAGGAGTTTGATATTGCGGTGCCGACGGCGTGGAAAAATGTGGATTTCACCGGGCCGAATATTCGCCGCAAAGAATCGAGACCGGGCGGAGTTTGGCGGATTGGATTGCAGGACAAGGCGTGGGGCGGTTACACGATTGTGGTTACGTACGATTACCAATTCGATCCCAAGGGCGCGATGTTCAATATCGGCGGGATTCATGCGCTTGGGGTCGAACGCGAAACGGGATCGGTAGCGATCACGACGGCCGCGAGCCTCAAGCTGAATCCGAAAACGGTTTCCGAGTCGCTTCGGAGCGTCGATGAAATGGAATTGTCCGCGGCCGACCGCGGATTGATCACCCGTTCGGTGCTGCTGGCGTATCAATACAGCGACCCGCAATACAATTTGGAGCTCGACGTGAAACGGTTTGAGGAAGTTGCGGTGCTTTCGGCGATTGCGGATCGGACGCAGCTCACGACGGTCCTGACGGAGGCGGGCGAAATGCTGACGCAGGCGTCGTTCATGGTGAAGAACAACGACAAGCAGTTCCAGAAGTTCAAGCTACCCGCCGGCGCGGATTTCTGGAGCTGCCACGTAAACGGCCCACCGGTGAAAGCCGAGCGTGATGGGGATTGGGTGATGGCACCGTTGCCGCGCGGGGCGAATCGCGACCAGGCGTTCGCGGTGGATATTGTGTATCGGCAGCAGAAAAGCGTGAAAACCTGGCTCACTCCTCGGGCGTTTGCGTTGGTAGCGCCGCAAACGGATGTGCCTAATACTTACGCGGAGTGGCAGCTTTATGCCCCGACGATTTATCGGCTTTCTGGCTTTACGGGAAACATGACCCCCGTGCGCGGGACGACTTACGATTTGCAAGATGCGTGGCTGAAGTTCACGCGGTTCTATTGGGAATTCATGCGCGAGGCGGGGCCGGGTCTTTTGATGCTTGGCACACTTGCGGCGCTGGTGATCGCGTTGATTGGATCGGCGATTCGACGCGGCTGGGGCGGGGTCATGAATGTGCTCGTGGTGTTTGCGATTGTCGCGATTCTCGCAGCGATGCTGTTGCCAGCGCTTTCGAGAGCAAAGTCGAGGTCTCAACGAATCAATGCGGTCAATTCATTAAAACAAATTGGCGTCGCGGCGAGAACATGGGCACTGGACAATGGCGACCGGATGCCATCGTCCTTCGAAGATATGATGGCGGAGTTGAGCACCGATAAAATCACTTACGATCCGGAAAGCGGACAGCGTTTCGTTTGGGTCGGCGGCGGCGTTGAACTCGACAAGGTCCAGCCTGACTCGGTGATCGCATTCTCTCCGGTGGAGCATGGAAATTCGCGCGCAGTGTTGATGGCGGATGGGAGTGTGCAGCAATTGACGAGCCCGAAGTTCGAAGAATTATCGCGGCGCGGGTGGATAGTGTCATCGACGCCGCAACAAATCGCACAGAACCAACAAGTGGTGGCGGTACACGGGGCGCAACTTCAGCCGGCTACCGTGCAGATGTTGCCGGCGGAGGCGTCTGCCACGCCGCGGCTGCGTTCGATTCGAATCGAGATTCCGCGCGAGGGCCAGGCGTTTACTTTCACGAAGGTGTTGAACGCGGGGCAGAATCCGCTCTCCGTCCAAATTGGGTTGATGAGACTGCGAACATTTCAAGCAATTCAAATGACGTTGCAATTGAGCGCCTTCCTGGCTGGCATTTTGATCGGGTGGTGGCAATGGCGGCACCATCGGAACACGTTCATTCTTACACTGGCGCTGGCGATGAGTCTGGGAGCGGTTGGGAGTCTTTTGCTCGCGTGGAGATTGCTGCATCTGGCGCTCATCTGGCTGGCGCCGATTCTGGTTTTGGCAGTGGTCGGCTGGCTGGCGTGGAAATTCTGGCCGCGTCCGCGTCCGGTGACTCTTCAATCACACGATGGGTTCGAGCCCGGGATTCCGCCCGCAGTGGCTTCGATAGCGGTTCTCTGTTTCTGCCTTGGCTCCGCGATGGCCGCGCCGCACACTGGTAAAATTGCAAAGTCTCATGTGGAAGCGGCACATCCGGAGCCCGCAATTTCGATTCTGTCTGCGAACTACGCTGGGGTCGTGGACGAACACGTCGCGCAATTCGACGTTCTCATTCGGGTGTCGACTTCTGCGCCAGAGCAGAAAGTGCGTTTGTTCGGCGACGATGTGACGGTGCGTGAATTCTCGGCCAAACCGGGGAATGCCACGCTCCTGCGCGAAGGGAAAAGTTTCTCGGCGCTTTTGGCGAAACGCGGCGAGACAATACTGCAATTGAAATTGCTGGTTAAGTTGGGCGGGGATGTAACGCGGCGGCAACTTTCATTTGCGATTCCGTCCGCAGTGTCGAGCCAATTGGCGCTGGCGATTGATCAACCGGAAGCCGATGTGGAGTTTCCCGCCGCCGTTTCACTGAAACGTTCGACTGCGGGCCAACAGACGCGGGTTGAAGGAATTATTGGAGCGAGCGAACGCGTCGAGTTGCTGTGGACGCCGCGAGTGAAACGAGCGGCCGAAGTCGCGGCGAACGTCATCTGTCAAAATAATGCTCTCCTGTCTTTTGGAAATGGCGTCCTGAACGCGCGAGCCGTGCTGGATTATCAAATCACGCAAGGCGAGATGCGGCAGGCCCGCGTTCGTTTGCCGGCCGGACATCGACTTCTTCGCGTCGAAGGTGAACGCATTCGTTCGTGGGAGGTTCAAACCGGCAATGATGAACAAGTCGTCCTGGTCGAACTCCTCACGGGTGTGGCGAGCAATTACCGGCTCATTGTTGAATCTGAACGGCTCCTGGAAGCGTTGCCGTCAGTCATCAAAACGGAGATACCTCACGCGGCCGGCGTTAAGCGCGAGACGGGTTTGATCGCGGTGCGGGCGGACGAAGAGTTGGAAATTGCTGTCGATCAAACTTTGGAGCTGATTCGAGTCGATTCCGAAGAATTCAGCCGCGCATCGAGCCAAAAAATCACCGGGTCAATTAATGCATTCAGGTTTCTGAAGCCGGAATTTACGTTGCAAGCGCGGGTAGCAGCCGTGCAACCGCAAATCGAAGCAGTGGTCCGCAATAATTTCCGAATCGGCGCGGACCAGATTAATCTATCGACGCTCGTAAATTACACGATCAAGCGAGCCGGCGTTTTCGCGCTAAAATTGGCTTTGCCAGCCGACTATCGAATCGAGAGCGTTACCGGCACGAATATACTGCAATGGGTTGAGCGGAGCGAAGGCGGGTCGCGCGTGCTCGAAATCACCCTCAAGGAAAGAACTATCGGCGCGCATGCGATCTCTCTCGAATTGGCACAACCGTTGAAGGAATTGCCGAAGATACTGAATCTCGCGGGCGGGCAACCGATTGGCGCACAAAAACAGACGGCGTTTGTGTCCGTCTCGGTCGAACCGGGAGTCGCGGTAAAGCCGTCAACGGCAGAAGGATTGATGGAAATTCCGGCTGGGAGCGCCGCGGAAAGCCAGGGTTTGCCGGCCGCAAGCGTGCTCGCCTACAAGTTCATTGGTGAGGCGACGGAACAGATTCCCTGGGCGCTGGCGGTGGAAACGGAAACGGTGGATTCCTGGGTGCGGGCTGAGATCGTGAATACGCTGACGGTTTCGGACGATCTCATCAATGGCCGGGCGGTGGTTCGATTTGAAATTCAAAATGCGCCGGTGAAGGAATTGCGATTGAGAATTCCTGCCGGGTTTAAAAATGTGGAAATTTCCGGGGCGAATATCAGGCGTCGCGATCGCGAGGGCGATGCTTGGAAGGTGGAATTCCAGAGCAAAATTCGCGGTGCGCATACTTTGACGGTGACGTGGGAAGAAGCCCGCGCGCGGGGAACAAACGTCACTGCCGAAGCAAGAGCGGGAACGCAAACCGCCAATGAGTTGAATTTGCAAGGAATTGGGGCGGCAAATGTCGAGCGCGAAACGGGAATTTTGGCGATTGTTGCGCGGCCACCGTTGCAAGTCACCGAGCAGAAAGCAAGCGATCTGGTTCGCATTGACCTGCGAGATTTGCCCGAATGGGCAGGGCATCCGGACGAATCGACGGTGCTGGCGTATCGTTATGCGCGGCCGGGTTATGCGCTGACAGTTGATTCGCGACGCTTTGCCGAAGCGGAGGTTTTGCAGGCCCTGGTTGAAGATTTGCACCTGAGCACTGTGGTGGCCGACGACGGGCAGATGATGACGGACATGTCGCTTTCGGTACGCAATCAGGGGCGGCAGCATCTGGAGATCGAACTGCCTAAAGGCGCGACGGTTTGGTCAGCGTTCGTAGCAGGGCAAGCGATCCGGCCGAGCATCATGGAAGGAAAGCTCCTGCTCCCGCTGGAACATTCGGTGGGAGACGACGCGCCGATTGCGATTCAAGTGGTTTATATCGGCAGCAGTTCCTTCCCCGCAAACCGCGGCGACTTCGAATTGATTTCGCCTAAGATGAACGCGCCGTTGAAAAGCGCACGGTGGGAGCTCTTTTTGCCACCTGACTATAGTTACAGCAAATTTGGCGGAACTATGGCGCATGAAGTCGAGACAGCGATGCTCGAAGCAACCAGCTTTTCTTTCCTCGATTACAACTCGTGGGAGTCGAAGAGCAAAGCGGAACGCGCGCGCGAAGTGAAATCGGACATCAGCAACGCGCAGAAAAAATTGTCTTCGGGCAACGTGAAAGAGGCGCTGGCTGACTACAATCGGGCACGCTACAAGGCGGATTTATCCGGCTCGAAAGATCAGGAAGCGCAGAAGCTCGAAGCGGATCTTCGCCGGGCGCAGGGCAACAATTTGATTAATGCTCAAAACGCGTTCAGCTACAGCAATTCCGGTCCAGCGCCGGCCCCGAATGCTTTCGGGGGAAACCAAATTCAATACGATGCTGCCGCTGCCGAGGCGCAATGGGCCAAATTGCAGCAAGCGCAGGAACTGAATGTGGCGGGGGTGCAACCCATTCGGGTGGCGCTGCCAACACGCGGCTTGCGCCACTCCTTCACGCAAGTTCTGCAGACGGAAATTGGGAAGCCGATGATTGTGCGTCTGCGCGCTTCGAACACTCACGCGGCCAACTGGGTGAATCGCATCGTGGGGCCGATGGCCGCGTTTCTCATTTTGTGGGGTGTGGTTACGCTGATCACGAATCGGGAAAACGCGCAAAGACCAGTCGCAGCCGTCTAGCGGAAAAGGCGGTATGCGAGTGATTGCATTTCTTTCGCTGGTTTTCGGATTCATGGGATTGGGCTACTTGGACGGCTTGCCTTTTCTTCACGCTGTCATGGGTTTGATTTTTGGTGTCGCTGCTTGCGGTTGTGGGTTCGGATCAGCGCGCAGGGACCATGCGAATGCGCAATGCCGCTGGGAGGGAAGAATCATGGGTGTCCTCGGGTTGGTCCTATTCGCAGTTTGTGCGGTGCAGCTCCCATCGTCGTTTCGAATCCAGCAAGGGAAGGCGGATCGGCGATATGCAGACGACATTGTTTGGAGTTTTCATGCGGACCGCGATCGTGCGCTGAAAGCTCCAGTACCGGAGGCTGTTCAGTATCTTGAAAAACTGCAATACTCAGAAGGGCGGCGTTCCCCGTTCTCAGGCTCACTTTCGAATTATGTGGAAAGCCAGCGCAGGAAGGCGGTTCGCGACGTCGTCACGCACCTTCGCACAACGGCTGAGAATGATCTGGGAACGAATCCCGTGGCATGGATTGAGAAGTACGGAAATATTGATGTATTGCGGAGTGAGCGTTAATTCACTATTTGCCGAGTTTCAACTCCATCGGTTCGCCATCACGAGTGATGAGGACAGAGTCGTCGCGTATCTCTTTGCAATAGACGACGACGGTTCGGTCCTCGACGGAAACCCTGGCGGTTTCACCGACCATCAGGTTTGCGTTGTTGATCAGCACCATGCGCCGGTCTTTCGGGCCAGAAATCGCTTTCAATGCAAGCACGCCGTAATGATTCGGAACCGCTGGCGCGATGGGTGCGAACACGACAGGTTTGCGACGCCGTTCAGGCTCGCTCGGTGGCGGAGGCGGTCGTGCGATTTGAAGGCCTTTTCCGATCGGGCTAAGTTGGGCTATGAAAGCCGCAGGCCCGCCGGAGACGTAGCCGAGACGATGGATTTCCTGCCCGTCCGGAGTGAGCACGACGACGGTCGGATATGAGGAAACATGAAAGTTCTTTTGAAGGGCGAGATTCCCCTGCAATTGAAGATGGCCTATTGGCCTCCAGCGAGGAAAATCGACTGCAACCAACACGAAATTTGTGCGGGCAAAATCAGCAAAATCGGGGTGATCAAAGACTTCGCCATTCAACTTCTTACACCAGGAGCACCAGTCGGAGCCAGAGAAGTAGAGCATGATGAACTTATTCTCTTGTTTGGCCCTGTCCTTAGCGCTTTCCAAATCGCCAAGCCATTCCAGGCCATCGGCTCGCAAAAGCTGAGTCCAGGTCAGGATAATGAGCAAAATCAAGCGACGCATTGATAAACAGACAGCAGAGATTACGCCAAGAATGGGGCCGGGATGCGAGACGGAATTCTTCGCTGCCGCATAAATGCAGCGTTCCTATGCGCAACGGAACGCCGCATTTATGCGGCAGGAGCAGACTCGGAAGAGAATTGTCATTCGTTCATGGGGCCAGAAGTGCGCCAGAAGAGGCTTGCCACGGGAAAATCCGGGGAATACCCATAAATTCGCCCTGAATGGAAATCCGTCGAGCCAAACCGGAGGATGCGACAATGCTCACTGAGATTGCATTTGCTGCGAAGCGGCATTGGGGTTATCCGGAAAAGTGGATTCAGCGCTGGAAAGAGGTTCTGACGATTCAACCCGAGTTCATCAGATGCCATGAAATTTACATTGCTTGCATAGAGGAGAAAACGGTCGGGTTTTACGCTTTGGCCGGCGGATTGAATCGAATGGCGCTAGAGCATTTATGGGTGCTGCCGAAAGACATGGGACAGGGAGTTGGACGCGCGTTATTCGACCACGCAGTTCGGCGGGCGAAGGCGTTGGGAGTCGAAGTGATAGAGATTGAATCGGACCCAAATGCCGAAAAGTTTTACGAGAGAATGGGAGCGCGGAGAATCGGTGCGAACATCAGCGAACTGGAAGGGAAACCGCGGGCGCTGCCGGTATTGATTTATGATTGCCGGTAGCTAATCCCGAATCCAACCGAGCTTGCCCGCACGCCAATCGCGACTGCCTTTCCAAATGCCGACGGAATTTTTCCAGCAAAAGAGGAGCACGAAGAGGAGCATCTTAAAAGGGCAGACAACGAATAAGTATATCAGAAGCGAAAGTGGATAATGGCCGATGCGGTGTCGCTGAATAATATAGAGGCTGTTGCGTGTGCTGTATTGAAGCTGGAGCGGCCGATTTTTTGCGAGGGTGGTCGAAGTTTTGTGCCACATGCGCGCGGTAGGAATGTATAGGATTTTGTAGCCTGCCTCGCGGACGCGATAGCAGAGGTCGGCATCTTCGCAATAGAAGATAAGCTCGGGGTTGAGATAGTTGACTTTCTTGGCTACATCCGAGCGGAGGAGAAGGCCGCAGCCGGTAACGAAGTCACACTCTCGGATGTGGTTGTAACGGGGGGCGTCTTTGCGATTCCAGCCGAAATGAGTGACGTGCGCATGAAAAGGGTTGATGACTCCGCCGGCGCTCCACAGGAGATCGTCTTTGCCGAAATAATAAATCTTGCAGCCGAGGACGCCGGCGTCGGGATTTTTTTCTGCGTAATCGACAAGGACGTTGATGATTTCGGGATCGACGATCACGTCATTAGACGTGCTGAATATGTATTTGGTTTTATCGGCCAGGAATTCCATGCCCAGCGCGGCCGCTTTGGCATAGCCTTTCTCGGGATCGTGCGCCAGGAGATGGACTTCAGGAAATTCTTTGCGAATCATTTCCCGCGAGCCGTCGGTCGAGGCATTGTCAGAAACGACAACTTGAAGGGCGGGATAATTGACTTTGCGAAATGACTCGAGCGTTTCTCGAAGAGAATCCTTCAGGTTGTGGTTCACAATGACGACGCCGACTGGCGGTCGATTGGTGGCGGCAGAATCCATAAATAACGGGCGAGAGATCTACAGAAGTCGGAACATTTTTGCCAGCCAATGATTTCATCGGCAGCAATCAGTCGCACCCATGGCGAGCCATCAGTCTGATGCTTTAAGGTCGGCTAAGAAAGGCAGGCCCTCCCGATATTTGCGCAGATTGGCTAAATCCAATGGTGCGGAGATGAAACCTTCGGTGGTCCCCGCATCGGCCAGAACTGCGCCTTGAGGATCGACGATGAGTGAGCGTCCGCAGTAACTGTAATAAGGGTCGGTGCCGATGCGGTTTACACCGATGACGTAGGCCTGGTTCTCGATGGCGCGAGCTTGCAAAAGAGCCATCCAGTGCTGAATTCGTTTATCCGGCCAACTCGCAATCACGATAAATAACTCGGGCCTGTGCGCGGCAGCGACTTCACGAAATAATTCCGGGAATCTCAGGTCGTAGCAGACGAAAGGTGAGACGGTGGTTTCATTCCACTTGAAAGTGATCGAATGGTCGCCGGCAACGTAGTGTTCCCTTTCGCCACCTGCAGTGAAGGGCCGCATTTTGGCGTAAAAGGCCAGCAGTTCTCCGGATGGTGAAAAGACGAGCGCTTTATTTCGAGCGCGACCGTCGCGTCCGCGCATCGGCGCGCCAGCAACCAGATAAATGCCAAACTCCTTCGCAGTGCTGGCCAAAAACTGTTCGGTTTCGCCGCCGTAAGGTTCGGCGACAAGAGCGACGTTCATGCTAAAGCCGGTGGCGAACATTTCGGGCAAAACGACGAGCGAATCTTTTTGCGGCGCGGCTTGTGCCAAAAGGCGTCGGACGGTTGCGAAGTTCGCGGATTTGTTTTCCCAGGCGATGTCGAATTGGAGGCCAACGATGGTCATGGTGATTGGCAACTGGTAATTAGTAACTGGTGATCAGTAACTGATGATTAACAATATGCTACAGTTTCCAATTACGAGCCAATTACCGATTATCGGTCACGGCTTACAAATTACAGCATTCAGCACGATGCGGCCAAAAGTTGGATTTTCGAAGTCACGTTTTGTGTGGCCGGGCATGAGGTAAATCACCGTGCCTTTGCCGACAGTTTTGATCCAACCCGCATGCGACTGCATATAAACCGTGCCGGATTTTTCATCGATATACTTCAGCCCCATCAAAAGCGTTCGGGATGTGTCCAGGACATGGTTCAAGTAAACTTCGGATTCATCGAGTTTGAAACCGGCAAGGTCGCCATGAGGCTCAGCCGCGTTTGCAGGCGTGTATGAGATATGCTCAGGGTAAGTGACTTTGTTAGTCATAATGAAGTGGTTGGGATTGAGATTTACCAACTCAAGCGAAACGCCTTCGATCCATTTGTACCCGCCGTGCGCGACGTCGCCTTCCGGCAATGAGACCCCGAGAAAGGAAAACCAATGAGCGTTTTTGCGCTTCCCGGAGCTAATCGAGTGATGAAGCAAAACCAGCTTGCCCCCGCCCAGCGCATAAGCAATAAACGCATTCTCCGCATTTTCCGATAGATCCTTGTGAATATAGACTGCGATTGCTTCGAAGGTTGAGAGGTTTTCGGGCAATTCCTTTTGAGAGATTATCTTGCTGTTGATCTGTTCTTCGCTTTTCAGCTTGGCAGCGAGGATCTCCATCGCAGGAAATTCGTCCGCGACAATGAGAACATCTGCAAACGCGCCGCGTGACAACCCAAGCAAACTCATCAAAAGGATTGCGTAAAGCTTTGCCATATTAAACCTCTGTTTTTCTGTAACGCATTCAAACTGATTATCAGCCCCCTGTCCAGCCACCATCCAAAGTGAAGTCCTTTGCTGCTCGACCACCCCCCGCTTACCGATTATCCTCAAATTATGAGTTCGATTGCGACAGAAACCGTCCCGGACGCCCAGGGCCACTTCGGCCCTTATGGCGGTCGTTACGTGCCGGAAACACTGATGCATCCGTTGAAGGAACTTGAAGAGGAATACTTTCGCACGCAACACGACCCCGAATTCCAACAGGAATTTCACTATTACCTGCGAGAATTCTGTGGCCGCCCGACTCCTCTCTATTTTGCCGAACGCCTCACCCGCGAACTCGGCGGCGCAAAGATTTATCTCAAGCGCGAAGACCTGCTCCACACCGGCGCGCATAAAATCAACAACTGCATCGGCCAGGTCCTGCTCGCCAAACGCATGGGCAAAACCCGCGTCATCGCCGAAACTGGCGCCGGCCAGCACGGCGTCGCGACCGCTACCGTCGCGGCGATGTTCGGCCTCAAATGCGTTATTTACATGGGGGCGGTCGATTGCGAACGGCAAAGCCTCAACGTTTTTCGCATGAAAATGCTGGGAGCGGAAGTCGTCCCGGTCAAAGCCGGCCAGCGGACTCTGAAGGAAGCCATCAACGAAGCGATGCGCGATTGGGTCACGAACGTCCGCAGCACCCATTACATTCTCGGCACCGCCTATGGCGCGCATCCATATCCCCTGATGGTCCGAAATTTTCATCGCATCATTGGCGACGAGGCCCGGCGTCAAATTCTCGAAAAAGAGGAACGCCTGCCGGATTTGCTGATTGCGTGTGTCGGCGGCGGTTCGAATGCCATCGGCTTATTCTATCCGTTCCTCGAAGATAAATCGGTGAAGATGGTTGGCGTCGAAGCCGGCGGTGAAGGCATCGAAGCCGGCAAACATGCCGCCCGATTCCAGGGTGGTTCACTTGGCGTTTTGCAAGGCACGCGTTCCTACCTGCTCCAGGACGAATACGGGCAGGTCCAACTCACGCATAGTGTCTCCGCCGGTTTGGACTATGCCGCCGTCGGTCCCGAACATGCCTGGCTCCGCGACAAAAACCGAGCCGAGTACACCTACGCCACGGACGATAAAGCCTTGGAAGCCTTTACAAAACTGGCGCGTTTGGAAGGAATCATCCCCGCCCTGGAATCGGCCCACGCGGTAGCCGAAATCATCCAGCGCGCGCCGAAGCTGCCGAAAGACCAGCTTGTCATTGTGAATCTGTCCGGTCGGGGCGACAAAGATGTTTCGCAAGCCGCGGCGAAAATTGGCCTGGAGATGCCATGTTAAATTCAGGGACATTGTATTTTGTTCGCACGAAGAAGCCAAATTTCGCATATTTTCAGCAATGAAATCGATGACGGGATACGGGCGCGGGGATTGCTCTCAGGACGGCTTTAAGATAACCGTCGAGTTAAGTTCGGTGAACCGGAAACAGAGCGAAATCTCCGTAAATTTGCCTCGGGAAATGGAAATGCTCGAGGCGCAAATTCGCGACGTTATCAACCGATACATCGCTCGTGGCCGGCTGACGGTCCGAGTCGGGCGTCATGCTGGGGAAAGCAAACTGTCCGCCCGAATGCATTTGAACGAGCGACTCGCAAAAGCCTATGCCCGCGAACTGAACCGGCTTTCGAAACAGCTTAAACTCCCTGGCCCGGTAACATTGGATCACCTGGCCAGAGCGCCAGGCGTATTCCAGACTGACGAGCAGATCGCGGAAGAAGAGGATTTCTGGCCGGCGGTCGAAAAAGCCTTGAAAAAAGCCCTTCATGGGATGGTGCAAATGCGCGAACGCGAAGGCGCGCACTTGCGGGAGGATCTGACCGCGCGAATCACAGCGATGCGCACAGCGGTCGAGAAAATACAGAAACATGCGCCCGGAGTGGCCGCGCGTTACCGCGAGCAACTCATCGAACGCATCAAAAGCGCCGGCCTTGAAGCTCCTGGCGCAGATGACGACCGTTTGCTCAAGGAGATCGTCTACTTTGCGGATCGCTCGGACATCACCGAAGAGTTGACCCGTTTGCAGAGCCATTTTCAGCAATTTGACGATTGCCGCAAATCGAAAGAACCCGTCGGGCGCATGCTGGATTTTCTCGCGCAAGAAATGAACCGCGAAGTGAACACGATCGGCTCGAAAGCAAACGATAGTTTAATTTCCCGCGAAGTCGTCAAGGTTAAAGCCGAACTGGAAAAATTTCGCGAACAGGCGCAAAACGTTGAGTAACAGCGCATGAAATCAGAGCTCAAAACTCAAAAACGTGAGAACGTTGAAAGCGCCAAGTCGGGGGTTGAGAACCAGACCAGAGCCATGCCAACCACTAATCCACTGCTCGTGCTGATCTCCGCGCCCTCGGGAGGCGGCAAAACCACTATCATCGAGCACTTGCTCGCCGCCCGGCCACAGATGACGCGTGCTGTGACTTGCACAACCCGCGCGCCTCGCCAGGGGGAACGCGACGGAGTGGACTATTACTTTCTCGATGCCACTTCGTTTCTCAAACGTGTGCAGGCGGGAAATTTCCTCGAACATGCAACCGTGTACGGCAACAGCTATGGGATATTGAAATCTGAAGTGCTCGGAAAACTGCGTCAGGGCAAAGATGTCCTGTTAAGCGTCGACGTGCAAGGCGCTGCGACCATTCGTGAGCAGGCGCAGGACGATCCGGAGCTTAAGCGCGCATTTGTCTCTGTATTTTTGACTCCGCCTTCGCTCGCAGTATTGGAAGAGCGACTCAAAAAACGCGGAACAGAATCTCAAGCTGTTATCCAAAAACGGCTCAGTGTTGCCCGCCAGGAAATAGCCCAGTGGAAAAACTTCGATTACCTGCTGATTAGCAGAACTATCGACGAGGATCTTCGCAGAATGATGGCTATTGTGGAAGCGGAGCAAATGCACTCGAGCCGAGTTCAGCCACCTGAATTCTGAAGCAGCGTCACGCGCTATGAGCAAGAACGTCGTTTTGGGAGTCACCGGTTCGATAGCGGCCCATAAAGCGGCCGACCTCGCGAGCCAATTGACAAAGCAAAATTGCGACGTGCACGTGATCATGACAGCCGATGCGTTGCGTTTTATTACTGCCCTGCCATTCAAAACGCTGTCGCGCCATCCGGTGGTCACCGATTTGTACGACGAGGAGGAAGGCTGGAAGCCGACGCATGTCAGGCTGGCAGACGAAGCGGACCTTTTATTGATTGCACCGGCCACAGCAAACACGATCGCCAAACTCGCCCTCGGCATCGCCGACGATGCTTTGAGTTGCGTCGCCCTCGCTTTGAATCCGAAAGCGCGTGTTTTGATCGCCCCCGCAATGAATGGGAAAATGTGGCTCCATCCGGCCACTCAACAAAATGTGGCGACGCTGAGATCGCGCGGCGCGGAATTCATCGGTCCGGAAGAAGGCCTGCTCTCGTGCGGGTATGAGGGCCTTGGGCGATTATGGCCTGTCGAAAAAGTCGGCCAGCGCGCGTTGGAGTTGTTACGGTAATTTTCTCCCCAAGGTCGGTTATGAGAGTTTTTCTGCGCCGGACTCATTTCAGAGAAACTCTCCAAAACGGCGGAGCGCAGATGAAATCCGTTGTATCAAGCTGGTTGAAGGGCCATCGCTTTGGGCGGCTGCTTATCCGATGGACCGACCGTCTGATCGAATTGCTGAAAATCCCTCCTCCGGAGACGCCACAGTTAATTCGGCGGATCACCATCATGGAGCGAAACATCGTCTTGCCGATCAAGATTGCCGGCATCGCGATGATACTTCACTCATTCTATTTCTCGCCCTGGTTCGGCATCGTGCTGACCGAATTGGATATCGCCATCGAGTACACTCGCATTTTCCTGCTTGTTTATATCAGCTTCAATGTCCTGCTGAGCTGCATCATACTTGGCATAAACCGTGTGCCTCTCGCCTCGTCGAATGGGCGGTCTTCATTGGCAGCCTCGTCGATGGAATTTTCCTGGCGGCGCTCACCTTATTTACCGGCGGCTTTGACAGCGTCCTTTACTGGCTGTTTCTGGCGCTGATTGTCCGGGGCGCAGTCAGTGTCCCCCGCGCCACATCGCAACTCATGCTCAATCTGACGCTTAGTGTTTACTACGTCGTGGCGGGCGCGATTGATATTAATATCGCCCAAAACTTGACTGAACGCGGACGGGGCCTCGGCGGTGGACTGATGGAAGTGCCCGAGAATCCCACCGAACCTCTGCTGTTGCGTTTGATACTCCTGGTCTTAATGACGCTTTGTTGCTACGCGGTCCAGGTGCTGCTGGAAAAACAGCGGCAGGCGGAGGAGGAAGCCCGCGAATTCGGCATGCGCGAGGGACAATTGCACTCGGCTGGGAGATTGGCCGCCGAGTTTGTCCATCAAATGAAGAATCCGCTGGCGATCATTAACAACGCTGTCTTCTCGTTGCAACGAGCCCTTAAAGAAGGCCGAGCCGCAGCCGAGCAAATTCGAATCATTCAAGAAGAGGTAGAACGGTCTGACCGAATCATTACTCAGGTAATGGGCTACGCGCAATTAAGCGAAGGTCGCGTTGAGAAACTCAACGTTATCGAAGAGCTGGACCGCGCCATCGCGCAGGTATTTCCAAAAGGCGCACAATACCGGGTGCAACTTCATCGAGATTATGCCTCCAATTTCCCGCCGCTGCTCATGTTGCGCCGGCACGTATCCGATGCGTTCGTCAATTTGTTGCAGAATGCGCGTGAGGCGCTCGATGGCAAAGGCGGCAACATATTCGTCCAGGCTCGTTTGCTCAAAGACTTCTCCACCGAGATTTCAATTGGCGACGATGGCCCGGGTATTCCGCCCGACAAACGCGAGCGGATTTTTGAAGCCTATTATACCACCAAAGAAAAAGGCACCGGGCTTGGCCTGGCAACGGTAAAGCACAATGTCGAAATCTATGGCGGTCAGGTGCGGGTCGAATCGGAGCTTGGAAAAGGCACCCGCTTTATCGTATTATTTCCAGCCCGTGCGCTAATGAGATTTGACCGACGAATTTGACCATCAAAGGCACAAACCGATTTAAGTATTAATGAGTTTCCCTTTGCCATCAGTATTAGTCGTGGACGACGAGAAGAACATGCGTCTTTCCGTCCGCACGTTGCTCGAGGACGAGGGCTATGAGGTCCGCACCGTTGAATCGGCCGAAGAGGGCCTGGTGGCACTTGGAGAAGAGGCGTTTCTGATGGTCATAACGGATGCGCGGCTGGGAGGAATGAGTGGTTACGAATTCGTGGCCAAAGTACGCGCACAATGGCGGGAGATGCCAATCCTGATGATCACGGCCTATGCGACTCCGAAGCTCGCCGTCGAAGCAATCAAGGCCGGCGCTAACGAATACTTGCCCAAGCCGTTTGCTCCCGAAGAGTTGCTTCAAGTGGCCGCACGATGCCGCGAACGCCATCGTTTATTGCAGGAAAATGCCAGCCTGCGCGCGCGAGCCGGAGACGCGTGCGGGCTGGAACAGATTGTCGGGGAATGCGCGAAAATCCTCGAATTGCGGCAACTGATCCAAACAGTCGCGCCGAGCGACGCGCGGGTGTTGATACTGGGAGAAAGCGGCACCGGCAAGGAGTTGGTTGCCGGCGCATTACACAACCTAAGCCATCGCAAGAGCGCCGGGTACGTGCGCATCAATTGCGCCGCAATTCCTGAGACCCTCCTGGAAAGCGAGTTATTCGGCCACGAGAGAGGCGCATTTACCGGCGCGTTGAAACAAAAGCCGGGCCGCGTTGAAGAAGCGGACGGCGGCACGATTTTTTTGGATGAAATCGCCGATATGAGCAAACCGCTCCAGGCGAAGTTGCTGCGATTCCTGGAGGATGGCAGCTTCACCCGAGTTGGAGGCACCCAGGAATTGCGAGTCAACGTCCGTCTTCTCGCTGCTACGAACCGCGATATCATTCAGGCCATCAGCCATGAGGAATTCAGAGAAGACCTTTTTCACCGGCTTAACGTCGTCCAATTTCGGTTGCCACCCCTCCGCGAGCGCGGAGACGACGTGTTGTTGCTCGCGGAACATTTCCTCAACACCTTCGGGCCGGCCCTCAACAAAAAGATAAAAACGATTTCCCGGGCTGCTCGCCAGAAACTTGTGGTCCATCATTGGCCCGGAAACGTTCGTGAACTCCGCAATGTGGTCGAACGCGCTCTCATCCTCGAAAATTCTCGAGAAATTCAGCCGGAAAGCCTTCCCGACTTCCAGGTCGAAGCGCAGTTGCGAAAGGCCGGCAGCCCCAGGATGACCGGTGAGTCGCTTGACGACATCATGTCCAATTTTGAACGCGAGGTGATCAATTCCGTTTTGGAACAGAATCACTTCAATCTGTCGAGAGTCACAGAACAACTAAAACTCACCCGCCACGCATTGCGTTATCGGATGCAGCGTCTCAATATAGCCGCAGGAACTGACAATAGCTCGGATGAGGCCGTTAACTCTCTCGAAAAGGGAAAATCCGGATGAGCCGAATTTGCTACTTTTTAGGGCAGCTCGACCTGCAAGACAGCCTGGTGGCGGGCCTGCATAAAACCAGCCCATCCCGGAACGGGCTAACGCTATTATTTGGCACAGTTGCAGTTGTCATTCTTCTGATTGTTGGATGGGCAATCTTCATTCGCAAAAGACCAGACGAAGGCTCCAGACGTTACCGTTATCCCTCCCGAGATTCCAAAAGTAAGGATGGAAATAATCTCAAGCAGTCGGCTGCCGAAAGTGGCGGGCGCAAGCGACGTCACCGCAAACGCCGCCCCCGCAACCCAACCCTGGCCGAAACCGGCGGCCTGCCCCCGCTCCGTTCCGAGGGTTCCTTTGAAGACCCTCCTTGAGCATGCAAGAAAGCCGCACGATTACACGCAAGAGCGCGTCCAACCTGACCCTGGGCTTCCTGCTCCTGCCAAGGGCCAGGCGCGATGGGATGTCGGCACTCTACGCGTTTTGCCGCGAAGTCGACGACGTCGCCGATGATGAGACCTCTCCAGTCGAGCAGCGCCGCCGAGACCTTGCTGAGTGGCGCGAGGACGTCCAGCGCGCATGCTCGAACCAGGCCCCTCGCTTGCCGGTTAACCGCGAATTACAAGCCGCGATAACGCAGTATCATTTGCCTTTTGACCATTTTGACGAACTGATTCGCGGCGTCGAGATGGACCTCGATATCAAACGGTATGACAGCTACGAGCAACTCGAACTCTATTGCTATCGCGTCGCCTCGGTCGTTGGGTTGCTCAGCATAGAAATTTTCGGCTACCAGAATCCGGCCTGCCGCGATTATGCGATCTATCTCGGCAAAGCATTGCAAATGACCAACATATTGCGCGATGTGCGCTCGGATGCCGAATGCGGTCGAATTTACCTGCCCCTTTCTGAATTGCGGCGCTTCAACGTCACGCCGGAAGAAATTTTGAGGCTCGAATATTCCCAACGGTTTTTTGAACTGGCAACCAGCGTAGCTCAACGGGCGCGCAACTTTTATCGACTGGCAAGGGAAACGCTTCCCCAGGGTGATCGTCGTTCCATGGTCGCTGCCGAACTTATGGGCACGGTCTATTGGCGATTGTTGCGAAAACTTGAGCGACGACGATTCGATGTTTTCGGCCCCAAGAAAACCCGATTAAATAAGGGCCAAAAGCTTTTGCTTATCCTTCGCACCTGGTACCGCTTTGCTTCCGGAGCAATGGCGCCGAATTACGGCGTTTAGCGCTTGCCTCCGTCTTGATTGATCGCAGGCGAAACGACCCCGTGACCTCGACGAATCCCAAACACAAAGCCCTTCGCCGTCTCATAGTAAACGCCGACGATTTTGGCCGCTCCCATTCAATAAACGAGGCGGTCGTCCGCGCGCATAAAGAAGGAATTCTCACCACCGCCAGCCTCATGGTGAATGAGCCCGCCTTCGACGAGGCAGTTGAATTGGCCAAGGCGAATCCCACCCTGGGCATCGGTCTGCATTTAACCCTTCTCTGCGGACATTCGTCCTTATCACCAGAACAAATCCCGGGACTGGTTAATGCCAGGCGCGAATTTACCGACAGCCCTGGCGGCGCGGGAGTTCGTTATTTTTTTCGGCGGGAATTGCGTCAGCGACTCCGGGCAGAAATTCACGCCCAATTTCAGAGATTTCGCGACACCGGATTGCCTCTCGATCACGTCAACGGCCACCTGCACCTGCACCTACATCCAACTGTCTTCAAAATTCTAATGGAGGACGCGGCCCCACTCGGAATCGAGCGGCTGCGGCTGACTTTTGATCCCTTTTGGCTGAATCTACGGCTGGTCTCCGGGCACTTTTTCTATCGTGCGCTGCATGCCACGATTTACCATCTGCTCTCTGCCCGCGCCCGGCCCGTTCTGGAAGGTCGAAAAATCCTTCATACAACCCAGGTCTTCGGACTTTTGCAGAACGCGCGAGTCGATGAAACGTACCTGACTCGTTTGCTCCCACGTTTGCCGGCGGGCAATTCCGAGCTTTACTCGCATCCCTCGCTGGATGAGTTTATCAACGAATTTCAGGCGCTAATCAGCCCGCGAATTCGCGAGCAGGTCGAAAAACTCGGAATCAAATTGATTCGCTACCAGGATTTGTAACATGGCTAAATTGCTCTTAATTCTTCTCGTCGGGCTGGTGTTCGAAGCCACAGGCGTCGTGCTGCTAAAAAAAGGCATCACTCATATCGGCGAAGTCCAGAAAATCAGCGTCGCTGAAATACTCCGCGTGGTCAAAGCCGGCGCGACCAATCCTAACGTGCTGCTCGGAGTTTTTTTTGAGGCGCTGTTCTTTGGTTGCCTGCTCGTGTTAATGTCTGAAAGCGACATTAGCTTTCTCTGGCCTTTGACCGCGCTGAGTTTTGTAATGACGACGTTCGCCGCCCGAATGTTCCTTGCCGAACAAGTTTCACCCGTCCGTTGGGCCGGCGTCGTTCTGATTATGCTGGGCGCCGCCCTGATCAGCTATAGCGAGCACGAAAAGCCAAAAGCAGTCTCGGCCCCGAGCTTGGCAAGCGACGCCGCGGAGCCCTCGCGCTAGTCGTAGCCGCCGACGTTTGAAATTTCCGGGCTACAGACGATTTCGAGCCCGTTTCTGTTTCCTGCTGATCACAAAAATCAGCCCCACGGCTGCCACCACCCACAAAACCTTCAACGTGATTGGGCCGGGTAGAGAGATGGTGTCGAGTGAGGTTTCTGCGTGTGCCGCTGGGGACAGTCCAAAGGTCAAAAGCAGCAATAGCCTTAGTCCGGTGTTGTAACCTCTGATTTCCGTCTTCATTCCTTCCAATATGACGCCCGAGAAGCGTCGTCTTGCATACTCAAAACGCTTTTAGCAAACCGCATGCCGAGAATTGACGAAACGTCACAACGCGGGACAGTCCGAAAACGATTTCGAATCAGTGCATCGGAACGAAACACGCCAACCAGTTACGTGTCCTGTTTTGAGCACTACGAGGGCCAAAGAAAGGATTGCCACGATACCGCAAATCACGGCAACATGCGTAGGTTTGACATGAGTACCGCCACCTTAAACCCGCCTGAGCAGCCACCGACCCCAACTGGACAGTCGGAGCCGCTGGGGGACGTCGTCCTGCCGCGAGCCAGCTGGACCAAGCTCGTCCGAGATGTGCTCGATCACGGCGGTCCGGGCTATTTGCAGTTCGCGATCACCAATATTTGCAATGCCAAGTGCGATTTTTGTGGCTTCGCCGTGGATCGCTTCGACCCCAAACAGCGACGGAGCGTCACCCTTCAGGAAGCGCGCGATGTCATCGACATCGCCGCCAAAAACCACATCGGCTACCTGCTTTTTGTCGGCGGAGAACCCCTGGTTCACAAGGACTTGCGGGCAATGACGCGCTATGCCGCCGAACGGGGCATCCGCCCCATGATTTGCACCAACGGCTCCCTTTGGACCGAGCAAAACATGCGCGCCCTCGCCAGTGACGGCTTGAGCAGCGTCATCATGTCGATCGACGCTCATGACATCGCCAAACACGAAAAAAACCGTGGCTTGCCCGAGGTCTGCCGCAAAATCAAACGCGCCAATGAAGTGTTCGAGGAGTTGGACATCCAGACGACTGCGAGTGTCACGGCTAGCAAGCTCATCGATGATTACGACAAACTGCCCGATTTTTTGACAGAATTGGGCTTCAAAAGCTGCACCTTCAGCTATCCGCTGACCAATCTGGCTTCCAGCTACTTGAGCTTCAGCGATTCCAGCCTGGTGAACTACAAGACCGAGGAATTGATCCAGGTTTTCGAGAAAATTAAGGAAATGAAGAAACGGAGCGGATTTCCGGTCGTCAATCCGACCGAATCGCTGACGGAAATGCAGCGTCACTTGCGTAAGGACCGGGAAAAATTCGGCTGCCTTGGCGGTCACAAATACTTTTATCTCGATTGGCACTTGAATCTTTATCGATGCCACTTTTGGGAGAAGCCGATGTGCAACATCTACGAATTCGACCAATCGAAGCTCATTCGAGACGGCTGCACGCGATGCATGATTGATTGTTACCGGGACCCGAGCGTGCTGCAATTCGTAGCCATCAGCGCCAGCGACGCCTGGAACAATCTCAAAAAAGGAAAAGTCCTGGCGGCAGCGAAAAATGTTTTCGATTCGCGCAATGTCACTTCCCTCAAAGCGGTTTGGGAGGATCGCAAGTGGATCGGGAAAGTGTGAGGGAAGGCCCAGGAATCGAAATCCGAAGGAGGCAGAAGGGCACAACCTATTCCTTTGGCGCGAGCCGTTTCCAAGGACACCGTAACGCCAATTGAATTCTAAAAGCAGTAGTGAGTAAAATGTTAATCTCACCTGCTTCAATCTTCTGTAGGTTTCGGGTGGCGAGGTCAGACTTTTCTGCAAGTGTCTCTTGCGTCCAGCGTTTGCGAACTCGCTCTCGACGCACGTTTGCACCGAAAACTTTTATCCTGGACCATTCTTTCCTGCTCAATGGCACGGCACATTACGTCGCTGCCGTGAAAGAGTTTTGAACGATACATATATCGTGAAACATTTCAGAGATTTCACTTGCCTTTTATTAGGCGACATTGTGAAATCGCAGCGGAGAGTCTGAATGGCGATTGCTGAAACTAGAGGAATGGGAACCGGGGCCAGGACGTCCGCTTGGAAGGGGGCGCCTTCCGGATATGCTTCATCACGCAAGCCGACACTAGCTTCCTCAAGCCAAAACTTCCTAACACCAAACTACAACACAATAAAAGGAACCTCAGATGAAAACCCAAAAACCAAGGAAGCAATGCAGATATTCGCTTAGAGATTACGTACACCTCGGCTTCCTTGGCAAACTTGCAGCACTTCTTTTTGCTGCCCCTCTGGTTGGAACTGTTCACGCCTCATTTCCATTCCACGGCGACCCTCTTCCCTGGCTTGACTATTGGACTTTCAACGACACCAACACTTTCGCGACGTACAACGGCTATGCGCCAATCAGCTTCACGAATCTGGCCGTGAGTGACCTTGGCGATTGGTACGCTCCCATACTCGACAGCACAAATGCCGCGTGGTTGCACTACAACATCACCGAAACAGATGGAACAAACCATTTCAAAGTTGATCGCGGCAGCGTGATGTTTTGGTTCGCTCCAAACTGGTCAGGAACAAACCAAGGTGGGATTGGGCCCGGTGAATGGAGCCGGCTGATTGAAATTGGCGCTTACACAACGAATGCGTCCTATGGGTGGTGGAGTCTTTACACGGACCCGGAGGGAGCGAATATTTATTTCTCCGCACAAACCAATAATGGCTCTGGAACCACTTATCTGACCGCTCCAATTTCGTGGAACATCACGAATCGCTGGCATTTGCTTGCTCTCACTTATTCCGCAACAAATTCTTCACTTTACATAGACAGCGAACTTGTGACGAACGGTTCACCGGCGATCTATTGGCCGGGGCCGGAAGTTTTGACGAACGGGTTTTTCATCGGATCGGACAGCAACGGATTCTCGCAAGCGCATGGAATGTTCGACGATCTGTGGACATACGACCACCCCATAGACCAGCCGACGGTCATCAGCCAATTCATGTATTACGGAGCTTGGTACTTCCTAAACCCATGGAACAAGGCGAATTTTGCTTCCGCGCCCTCGCAGCCAACCGTCACCCCCTATTTCAATGCCGTGACCGGCTCGGGATACCTGGTTCAGCTTACAAATTCTGCCCCATGCACGACCAACTACGATGTTTGGATAACGAACGTGGTCGCCTCGATCGCCACCAACGGAGCAACGACCGTAAGCTTCGCCATTGCGGGAGGGACAGACGGTACGGCCTACGATGTTTTTGCGAATTCCGTACTCGATTTTTCGCCAACAACCAATGCGCCATGGGCATGGATGGGGCAGGGCTACCATTGCACCACGTACCTCCTCACAAACCTTCCACCAACGTCGACCTACCTGATGTTGGGCCAACCCGTCGATAGCGATTCTGACGGCTTGACCGATGCGATGGAATTGTTGGTTTACAAAACTAATCCACACCTCAGTGACAGTTCAGGTGACGGAATGCTCGACGGATGGAAAGTCGTTTGGGGAATGAACCCACTCATCGACAATCCCGCACAAAGCGACAAACGCTCCAACTACAATTATGACGCAGCGGGTTGGCTCAGGCAGCTTACGGGAATTCGCGCCGAAACGCTTGGATTAGATCACGAGGGCAACGTCCAACAATCGAAATAATCAAGGAGGGACCATGAAAAACATTTGCCTTCATTCATTTGCGATATTGTTAGGGGCGGTGTTCACGTGTAATGCGCAGTTCACGAATGGCGGCTGGATTGCAGCTACTAATTCAACTGCAATCACCGAAGTTTCCGACGACAGCCAGTTTGGCGATCCTCAGCAAGTGGACCTTGGAGGAACTACGGCGATTGCAGAAGCCGTAACACCTGAAATTCAGGCACTGGCCCGTGGATTGGAAAACGACCCAAAGCGCATCTTCGATTTTGTTCACGATCACATTCGGCATGTGCTGTATTTTGGGTCGAAGAAGGGAGCGCAACTGACGCTGCTAGAGCGCAGTGGCAACGATTTCGATCAGTGCGCATTGCTCACAGCGCTGCTGACGGCCGCTGGCTACTCCCCAACATATGAGTTCGCTCTGGTGAAAATGCCCTACAGCAACAGTACCAACCACCAAGACTTAGTGCATTGGTTGGAGTTGAATCTGCCGGGCGGCGCAACCTGGGCTACGAAAACTAACTACTTTGCCGCCCTGTTGGGTGCGCGCGGGTATCCAGCCAATGCCGTATTCGCATTCAGTTCAGATCATAACCTGTTTGGTTTTCAACGGATTTGGGTAAAGGTCACAATCGACGGCAAGACCTACTACCTGGACCCGGCTTTCAAGGTCAGCGAACCAGTCGCTGGAATTGACCTTCATACCGCGACCAAATTCAACCTCAACCAGTTTACAAACGCGGCAGCCAGCGGGGCGACAGTGAATAATGTTTGGCTACAGAATATCAATGAAGCCGACGTCCGAGATAAATTACGTTCCTATACGACGAACCTGCTCGGGTATATTCAGACCAATTGTCCAAACGCCTCAGTCGAGGAAGTGCTCGGCGGAAGCCGAATAGTGTCGTCAATCGGGACCGATCTCAGCCAGTCGAGGCCATTTTCTCTCTACACTCCGAATGGTTTCCCGTTGATCACATGGACCTACCAGCCGACCAATTTGATGACCCGTTATTCAATCGGAATCGGCATACCCTACACAAACTACTACATGTTGGTGCCAGCGTTGCAGGGCGCGCGGGTGACGCTGTCATTTAACTCGAATGGTGTGATGTCGATTTGGCAAGACGATTCAAACGTTTTACAAGTCGCCACCAGCGGCGGCAGCACTATGGCTGTGTATTCTTTTATGGATCATCCACATGGAACCTGGGACACGGCAAACAATGCCCTGATCGATACGGGTGTTAATGACGAGGGCGATGGCGGCAGGAACTATCAGCGCACCAACTCGACCTACGCGATGCTTTACGCCTTTGATATGGACACGGCGCGACTGTGGGACAGGCAACAAAAGTTGGATGCGTATCGTGAGCAAGGGCTGGCGGATGACTCGTTGCCCGTTGTAAGCGAAATCCTGAATATCATGGGATTAACCTACTACCACCAGACTCAACTTGCCGGGCATATTCTAGCGGTGCTCTCGGGACAACTGCAGCAGTACCACCATCGAAGCGGTAGAGTGGGCTATGAAAGTGGAAATGGATATTACCTGGATACTTCGCTGGAAAACTTCGGTTGGATCTCGAGCAGTGGTAATGCCAATGCTGATATAACGGCGAACAATAACGCGGTCAGTCTGTTCGCTTATTATGCGAGCGCGTTTGAGCATGGAATGGTTGAGGAAATGGAATCAAGCAACCTGCTCGCAGCTTCTACGGTGAGAATGCTCCAATTGGGAAATACCAACGGCTTGAAAACCTGGCGGCTGGATTCTACGTCGTGGAATCCCGATTATCTGCAACTTACCAATTACAATAGCATCACCAACGATCTCGCGAATTATGTTTACAATAACTACTACACAATTTTCCTGCCAGCAGATGGCGGGCAAGAACTCAACGGCCCGGGGGGTTGGCGAGGCTATGGGATGGTGATTAGCGCCTATCCGACCGTATTTATGGCAGTCGGGGCGTTTAACGGGGGAGTGGCAGCGTGGCCAGGCGCTGTGCCCAGCGCGGCGGGTGTATTCGTATTCGGACGCTTCCAGTCGTCGTACTTAGGAGGATCGCCGGTTTTCGTCGGTTCTCTTACGGGAGGCGATCCGGTGGACATGTCCGATGGAAGCCAAAGAATTGTGACCACTGATCTTTCGCTGGGGAACGTAGAGCCGCGAGGAATCAACTTCGTCCGCTATTACAAAACGAGCCACCGCCGACAGAATTTGGCCGGACTCGGGGCGGGTTGGTTGCATAATTATTATATGAATCTGGCTGAGGTGACTGCGCCGGAAGCCGTGCTTGGCCGGACGACACCGGCGCAAGCAGCGGCCATGCTGGCGGCGAGTCAGGTCGGTGTGGAAATACACGGTGCCAACGGGAACGCGTTCGATTGGATGCTGACCGTTTTGACTGCCAAATGGATGATGGACCAGGTCGTGAATACCGGCGTTTCCATTCACCTGGGCAAGGACATTCTCCAATTTGTTCGTCAGCCTGATGGCTCGTTTGCTCCGCCAGCGGGTTGCACAATGACGCTCAGCAAAACCAATTCCGCTTACACGTTGCAGGAACGCCACGGCAGGGCTTTTCATTTTGATTCCATCGGCAGGCTAACGAACATTGTCGATCAATATAATCAGCCTTTGAACGTCAGTTACCTTTCCAGCACGGACAGCTTGCCGCAGACAGTAACGGATTGGAAAGGGCTCTCGCTCACATTCAGCTATTCCGGCAGCCCGGCGCGATTGACTCAGGTAGCTGACGGCACGGGCCGGACGGTAACTTATGGCTACACGACCAACGCCGATTCACAACTCGATCTTGCATCGGCGGTTGGTGCCGAGAGCCAGACAAACAGATTCCTTTACGACGCCAACCACCAGATGGTCGCGGAATTCAACGCGTTGAACCAACTCGTCGTCTCCAACATCAACGACAACTTTGGCCGAGTGGTCACCCAATACACACAAGGCGACACGAACAAGATGTGGCAGTTTCTGTGGTCCGGTTGGATGAGCGTGGAGCAAGACCCGGCTGGCAGCAGAAGGCGGTTCTTCTTTGACGACAAAACTCGACCGGTAGGATTGCAAGACGCCTTAAGCAATCTCTCCCTCGCATTCTATGACGGCCAGGACCATGTGACAAATACAGTGACGCCCATGCTCGAAACGAATCGCATTACCTTCGACGGCCACCACAATGCGACCAATCTGATAGATGCGCTCGGTTACACGAATAAGTTCGTATTCGATAGCCAGGACAATCTAATTCGATGGATCGACCCACGCGGAAACAGCAACCGCTTTGGATACAACGCTCAATTCAGTTTAACAGGCGTAACCAACGGCGCGGGAGATTGGGTGACATTTGGCTATAACTCCAGTGACGGCAGCATCACTAATATCGCGGAGCCAGGCGGCGCGAATTCATTCACTTATGATGCCAATGGGTATTTGAGCGGCATTATCTATCCGGGCGGCCTGGGGAGCCAGGGATTTCTTAATAACGCGCTTGGAGATGTTCTCACGTACACCAACGGCAACGGATTTCTAACGACATTCCAATATAACCAGCGCCGACAAATGACGAATGCTATCGGACCGTCGAACGTAATCGCCAGAGCCACTTTCGATCCGGTTGGCAATCTGCAATTAGGGACTGACCCGCGGGGCTACAGCGTTAGCAATTTTTGGAGTCCCACGCGCAAGTTGCTGTCAACTACGCTGCCGAGTACACCGCAGGGAGCGCCCGTTTTGACCAGTGTGTACGATAATCGCGATTGGTTATCGCGCTCGCTCGATCCGTTGCAGCACGGGATGTTTTTGACTAATGACGTCGCCGGACGACCGATCGCCTTAACCGATCCGCTTCTGCGGGTTTGGAAATATGGATATGACAGTGATGGCAGGCTGGTTGGGTCAACCAATGCCACACTGGAGGCGGCAAGCCAGACGTGGAATGCTCGCAGCGATCTTCTTTCTGTTACAGACGGTGCGACCAATCGCATTTTTGCAGCCTACGACTTTGCAGGAAATCAAACCTTCCTGACTAATCGGAATGCTAAGAAGTGGCAGTTTCAATTTGATGCTGCAAATCGACTAACCAACACAATCAGTCCGCGCACCAATCAGACCTGGCAGGTTTGGAATAATCGCGGGCTGCTCGCGGCGATGCGTGAGCCGTCGGGGCAATGGACCAGCAACTTCTTCGATGTGTCGGGCCGCGTGACGAACATAACCGATCAGGCCGGAGTCCGGATTTTGCGATATGACGGCGACGGGAACCTGACGAACATTGTTGAAGGGGGGAAATCCAATTCGTGGATTGTCGATGCTTATGGGCAGGTATCCGGCTATCGGGACTCGGATGGCAATCTGATTCAGTATCGGTATGATGCCAATGGAAACCTCACGAATTTAGTTTATCCAGGCAATCGAACCGTAACCTACTCTTACGACAGCCTGAATCGGCTCACCAACGTGACCGATTGGGCGAATCAGCAGACGAAATTCACCTGGGATCTGGCGAGTCGCGTCACTTCCATTACCCGACCCAATAATACGGTTCGAAGCATCGGCTACGACGATGCTGGCGAGATAACAAACATCATCGAGCGAACGGCGAGCGGATATCCGATAGCCTACTTCAAGCTCAATTACAACAACGCGGCCCGCGCGCAATGGGAGTTTACGGCGCCATTACCGCACCCTTACACGCTCCCGACCAACGTGATGACGTTCGATGATGACAATCGACTCACGACGCTCAACGGTTCTTCTATCACGAACGATTTGGACGGCAACATGACTTGGGGGCCGCTGACGAACGGCACGAATTTCGCAACCTTCTCCTATGATCATCGCAACTGGCTTCAAAGTGCTGGCGGCGTGAGTTACGGGTATGACCCGTTAGGAGTTCGAACCAGCCTGACTAACGGAACAAACATTGTGCGGTTTGTAGTGAATCCAAACGCTTCTCTTTCGCAAGTGCTCATGCGAATCAAAGGCGGCACAACCAACTACTACATTTATGGCCTTGGTCTGCTTTATGAAATTACTGAAACAGCCACGACCACGAATACGCTGACATATCACTTTGATTTACGCGGTTCAACCATTGCGGTCACTGATTCAGGCGGAAACATTAAGGAGCAATTCGAATACTCGACCTACGGCACCATCACCTACCGCAGCAATCTGACGGACACGCCATTCCTTTTCGATGGTCGTTTTGGAGTGCAGACTGATCCGAACGGTCTGCTCTACATGCGGGCGCGGTATTACAACCCGTTTATTTGCCGATTCATCAATGCCGACCCTGCCCGCTGGAGCGGCGGTCTTAACTTCTATGCGTACGCAGACGGAAACCCTGTAAGCCTAATTGACCCATTTGGGCTCGGCTCCTCGGAACCCGGTTCAACCGGTTCCTGGTCTGATCGCGCGTACGACAAATTTGAAGACGGCTTTGTTGCCGGAGGAAATGTTGTATTTCCTGCTATCGGCAAAGGCTTCGTTTACGGATTTAAGGCAATTGACAAGGTGGCCCACATATTGACGGATCCACCGCGTGGAAGCGAAGACCCACGCGTAATCCTCTACCTTCTGCCGGGACTTGGCCAGGCACGATTGCTGAGAACGGCTACCACCTTGGAGCGCGTCGCGGCCGCAGATACAGCAACAGCGGCGGCACCAGGCGCGCGCGTTGTGATTGGAGGAGTCCAAGCGACCGAGATCGCGGGGCGACTGACACCAGCGCAAATGGCGGCGCTCCAAGCGCAACACGGCAACGAATTCGCACAAGTGTATCTGACAGGAGCAGGTCCGAACGGCGGAGGCGGGACTTATTACCTGATCCAGGGAAATGCTGGCACTGTGTCAATTCCTTTAGGCTCGAACGTTCGCTGGATTAGCCATACACATCCGGAGATGCTAGATGGTCTGTCCGTTCCGGTACAGGCAAGCTCGGCTGATCTCAACGTTTTGATGCAGTTGCAGCAAGCAGGTTCACCGCAAAGGGTTTCATTGATTGTACCAGAAGTAGGTCAGCCCTTCAGATTCGGTCCTAACACACCACCATGACTGAAAGCGATTTTAAAAGATATGATTACCTGTGGGACGGCACGGATCCGGGATGGGTTCTTTTAAAGGCGCCATTATTGCCGGGCGGGCTGTGCATTTACAATAAAATAGGTCGAGTGCTATTCCACATCGAGTCGAGCGAGCTTAATCAAGCCTTGTGCGAGCGGCTTAAACAAAAAGGGACTGAGACTCTCGACACTGTTCCGGCAGGAGAAATTACAGTGAAACCTAGAAACACTAATAAGAGAAAGACATGAAAGATCCTTTCGCATCATCGAATGAGTCTTCGACATTTCGCATAATGGGAACAGCCTTCAAGGAGTTCGAGGAGAGCGGACAAGTCACCTTCGTCCATTGTGACGCGTGTGGAAATCTAATCGAATTGCATTGGCTGCATAATAACAAATCAGCGGTAACCTCTAGCCTTAAAAGGTGGAACAGGACAGCACAAAACTCCCAACCCTCGTAAGTAATACGGATTGAAACAAATCTGGCAAAAGCAAACAATCACACTACTCAGAATGAAAACGTTTCCGAAACTCACGCAACCTGCCTTTTTTCAATACGAAGTTTATCAAGACGTCTCTCGGTATCAGGATGAGGCTTCCCTGGAGCTTGGAGCCCCCACTTCGACTTTGAAATCTGAAATCAAATCTGCTAACGCCTTTGGGCTGAACCGCCGGAACTCTGAGGCGAACGGCTCTCAGGTCGTTTTGCAGACAAATATGGAAGGAGAGTTGCACTCACGGTTCTGAAATGGTAAAAGTTTTCGGGCTATTGAAATGAGATCGAAACCACTTTGCCTTGGGTTATTTATCCCGCTTGCCTTAGCTGTAGCTTCGGATCCGCTGCAAGGGTCCGTTCGCCTGGCGACATTATGTAACTTCCGTGAAATCGGTCGCCCCACCGGCAGACTTCTGCAGGACAACGAGGGAAACTTCTACGGTACGGCGTCAGGGACCGAGTACGTTGCCAATCGCAGACACGTACATACATCTGGCGCCGTGTTCAAAATCTCGCCACAAGGCCAACTCCTTTGGCAATTACAATTCCCCGGCACAAACGACGTTTTTCCCGCAGCGGGATTATTCCAAGACGAGGAAGGATTTCTCTACGGCACGACTTTTTATGGAGGAATTCAAAATCAGGGGACGGTCTTCAAAGTATCGGCCAACGGCAGATTCGTTTGGTCTACGCCCTTTCGCGGAGCAAACGGGGCCGGGCCGTTCGGAGAACTCGTGCGCGGATGCGACGGCTTTCTATTTGGAACAACAGTTTTTGGAGGAGCCCGTAGCGTGGGCACGGTTTTTCGACTGACCTCCGAAGGTGTAATCAAAACCATTTATTCCTTTGGTGGAACAGACGGTGCGCATCCATCCGCCGGCCCTGTGCATGGCGTTGACGGCTATTTCTATGGCACAACTCAATTCGGCGGCTCCTCGTTTACCTTTCCGTTTGCATCTGGCGAAGGAACAATATTCCGAATATCTTGTGATGGCACGCTGACCACTCTTTATAAATTTGGGAATCCAACCAACCTTGTCTCTGGTGGATTTGGCCTCAACGGCAGTTATCCGACCGGCCAACTGATCCAACGCAACGATGGCTGCTTTTACGGAGTCGCTGAAGGCGGTCTAACCAGCCAGGGGACAAACTTTTGGGCGACAATCTTCAAATTTGACCCAAACGGAACACTGATCACGTTGCTTTACTTTAATACTTCCCAGCACGATGGAGCGGATCCGGCCGGACCACTAGTCACGAGCAACGACGGCGGTCTCTACGGTGCCACAGCCCAAGGTGGCGCATCGGCTGACGACGGCTCACCGGGATACGGAACCATTTTCAAAATCACTCAGTCCGGGATATTTTTGAATCTCGTCTCCTTCTATGGCACCAATGGATGCAACCCTTTCTCGGGTCCGATAAAGGGAAAGGATGGCAACCTGTACGGCACTACACACGGCAATTACTACTTTCCAGGCACATTCTTCAGAGTTTCAATTTCGAGACCCGTTGTTTCAATTGCGCGTCCACAGCAAATTGTCCATCCAACCAACGCAGTGGTCACCGTGACCGGCCAAACGAAAAGCCTTGCCAGCGTGTTGGACGTGTTTTACCAACTGAACGGCGGCGATTGGATTGAGGCAACAACGACTAACGAATGGAAGAATTGGGCTGCCACCGTAACGCTGAGCTCCCCGAAAAATATTCTTCGCGCGTATGCGATTGACTCGTCCGGAGATCTATCTCGCACCAATAGAATGAAATTGCTTTTTGTCCAACCCTGATTCGATCGACCATCATTGGCCTTCGAACATCCCACGCTTCGCAGATTCGATACGCCTCCCCGATTTCAGCACCCCGGAACCTCCAAACGTCCTCCCGCTTCGCGACACGTCACGCGTTGACCCAATTTCAGCATCATCGGCCATCCCACGCTCTCGCGCTGACGCGCATTCGATCACCCCTCTCCCATTCAACCGGCCCACGTCCGCCGCGCCCGTAGCCTTCGCACTTCGAACGTCCCTGACAAATTCCAGCCCATAGAACATACAAACACCGGGCGCGGCGTCCGGGGCCTCGCGCTGGGCTATCGAACAGTCTTGCGCTGACGCGCCATCGGACACGCCTCTCGATTCCAAGCATTGCATTCCATTAGACGGGGGCATTCCGGCGCGGCACAGCTTCGCACTCATGTAAGTCGCTGGTAATTTGAACACTGCTCTCGCCCAGTTAGTTTTTGCCGCGCCGAAAGCTGTCAATAACTTTGTCAAAAATATTTCTTCGGCTGTTTTCGCTCGTATGCAGTTGCTTTCGCTTCCATGCAACTGCAACTCGCCAGATCGCCAGCGTCTGGCGATCCCCACAATAACAGGGTGTATGGTCGTGTCGCAAAAGCGAATGGACATCACTAATTCCGCGCGCACCGTGTGGAGCGGCGGATTTGTAGCCCATCTCGCCCCTGCAACTTATGACTGACACAGAAACGCAACAACGGTTTATCTTCCTCCGGTCCGAAGGCTGGAGCTTTGCTCGCATTGCCGAAGATTTGAAAGTCTCCAAACCAACTCTCATCAAATGGAGCCGAAAATTCCAGTTTGAAATCCAAAATCAACGGGCGATTAACCTCGAAGCTCTCCAGGAGAAATGGCTCGCCTCCCGTGATGCGCGTGTCAACGCTTTGGGTGAGCAACTCCGAAAAGTCGAGGCCGAGTTAGCAAAGCGGGACATTGTCGCACTTCCCACGGCACGCCTGTTCTCCCTGGCCGACTCACTGCGGCGGCAAATTGAGCGGGAGACCGGGCCAATAGAATTTACGGTTCCGGTCAATGAAATCCCTAACGGTGAATACCACGAACAGGTCCAGGACTGGAAACCTTAGCTAGCGGCGTAGATCCTCGTTCCATCCATGCGCTTTGCCGTTCGTTCGATAAATCGCTGCCTCAATCGGCGGCTGGATCGTTCTCCGACCCGTTTGGCTATCAGAGGTCGCAGGCCAAACTACATCTCGATTATCTGTCAGGCGCTCAACGCTGTTATGGAAATTGATAAGCGCATGGCAAAAATGGCGCCTCATTTATTCGACAATGTTGAAGTGGAGCGTCGCAACTGTGAACTCAGAGAACAGCGTCGATGGGAAGCCCTCATGGATGAAATCCATAGCGAGGCGAAGCGAGAAACGCCAGTGCCCGAGCGGAGGCCAGCCGCCGTTTACCGATCTGAATTTGAAAAACGGTAAAGGATCGGTAAAAATCGGTAAACTAAGGCGCAGATTCCTTGGTCATCAGATGGCTCCGGAGGCGTTAAATATGAGGAAACGGTTATATACCAGTTCTGGACGGAATGCGCGCGCCAAGGAGAGGGGATGGAGGCTGTAACTATTGCGGTGAACTTACGGTCTGAATACGATAGTGTCTGAATTGTCACTTAACTGTGAATCCGCGTTATTTTGAACAGAATATTTTGTCTGCGCCCATGAATTTTCCGCTGACACGACTCGAACGGCGCTATTGGATTTGGAATATTGCCTTTTTGATTACGTGGGTTGGTCTGATGCAGACAATAGCGGCCCCAGTGGATCTCTCGAAGCTGCCGCCAGCGGCGAACCGGTCAGTTAATTTCGCGAAGGACGTTCAACCAATCCTCGAAAAATCCTGCCTGAAATGTCACAACTCGGAAAAGGCAAAGGGCAAATTGACGCTCGACACGCGGGAGCATGCTCTCAAAGGAGGGGACAACGGTCCCGACCTCATCATTGGCGACAGCGCAAAAAGTTCGCTGATGCATTTCACCGCCAGACTCGTCGAAGATTCGGAAATGCCGCCCATCGGCAAAGGGGATCCGCTTACCAGCGAGCAGCTCGGAATTCTGCGGGCGTGGATTGATCAAGGTGTGAAGTGGCCTCAGGAGATTGTGCTAAAGGGAGAAGAAGAGATGGCCGAAACAAATCCGAAGGTCGAAACGATGACATTGCCACCGGCAGCCGCGCGGAAAGTTGATTTTGTAAAAGACATTCAGCCGATTTTTGCCACGCGCTGTTACGAATGCCACGCCGACAAAAAGCAGGAAGCCCAATTCCGGTTGGACGCCAAAGAAATTGCGCTCAAAGGCGGTGAGCTTGGCGCGGCGATCGTTCCAGGCAAGAGTGAGGAGAGCTTGCTCATTCGCGCCGTCGCAGGCCTGAAACCCGATTTTGTAATGCCGAAGAAAGGCGAACGCCTGACCACTGAACAAGTCGGTTTGCTGCGCGCGTGGATCGATCAGGGCGCGGAGTGGCCAGACAGTGCTTCAGTCAAAATCGAGGACAAAAGAAACCATTGGGGTTTCAAGCCACCGATGCGACCAGCAGTGCGGAGCGTAAAGCAGAACAAATGGGTGCGAAATCCCATAGATAACTATGTGCTCGCTCGTTTGGAACAGGAACATTTGAAACCATCGCCAGAAGCAGATCGGATTACGCTGTTACGACGGTTGAGCCTGGATTTGATCGGCCTGCCTCCAGGTATTAAGGAGGTTGAAGATTTTGTGGCCGACAAAAGGCCAGACGCCTATGAACGCGTGGTCGATCGACTCCTCGGCTCGCCGCATTATGGCGAGCGTTGGGGCCGCCACTGGCTCGACGCCGCCCGTTACGCCGACACAAACGGCTACGAAAAAGACAAGCCGCGTTCGATTTGGCCGTACCGGGATTGGGTGATCAAGGCATTCAATGAGGACCTGCCGTTCGATGAGTTTACGATTGAACAACTCGCTGGAGACTTGTTGCCGAATCCAACGGTTGAGCAGCGGGTCGCAACTGGTTTCCTTCGTAATTCGATGTTGAACCAGGAAGGAGGCATTGAACCTGAGCAGTTTCGCGTGGAAGCCTTGATCGATCGAATGGATACGCTCGGGAAATCTCTTCTTGGATTAACCATCAACTGCTGCCAATGTCACAATCACAAATACGACCCCTTCGCCCAAAAGGAGTATTATCAGCTTTACGCGTTTCTAAATAATGACGACGAGGCATTCGCCGAAGTGCCGACACCAGGGCAGGAAAAACAACGGCAGGACATCCTCGCCAAAGTTCGCGGGCTCGAAGAGAAAGCGTTGAACGAGACGACCAATCTGACGGCACGCATGGCCGAGTGGGAAACGAACGTCTCCGAGGTGACTACTGATTGGATGGTGCTCAATCCCAAAGAATGGTTCAATTTCGCAACCAAATATGAAAAGCAGGATGATTTGTCACTGCTTGGTGGCGGAGATTTGCAACCCGGTGGCATCACGCGTGTCTGGGTCGATACGGAATTGACGAACATCACTGGCTTCCGGCTCGAAGCGTTGACCAATCCCAATCTGATGTACGGCGGCCCCGGCCTCGTGGGGAAAGGAAGCTTTCTCGTCAAAGAATTCACGGTCGAGGCATACGCGATCAATATCCCAACCGTCACAAACAAAATAAAATTTCGACGCGCCGAGGCGGACTTGGAAGCGCCCGGATTCAGCATCACCAACGCGATCGATGGCAAAACCGATAAAGGCGGTTGGACGCCGACACTGACAGTCGAGCATCGGAATGAGGGACATCGCGCGGTGTTTGAATGCGAAGAACCATTCGGCTTCCCGGACGGCACGCGCATGGAGATCGTCATCAATCAGGCTAAAGATGATGAAAGCAAACTCGAATCGTACATGATTGGCTGCCTGCGCTTGAGCATCACAACAAATGCCGGACCCTTGAAGGTCGATAAATTGACCGCAGAGCAAAGAAAAGCGATTGCGGTAGCCGATGACCAGCGCACGCCGGCACAAAGTCTGGCCTTGTTCGAATCCTACCGATTTGCCGATGCCAGCTTCACCAATTTGAATCGGGAAATTGAGAGCGCATATGCGAATTGGCCCTATCCACCGACCACACTCGTGTTGCAGCAACGCGAGCATCCACGAGTAACTCACATCTTCAAACGTGGCGATCGCTTGCGGCCGGGAGACGAAGTCCAGCCAGATGTGCCCACCGTGCTGAATCCTTTTCCAAAAGATGAGCCGCGAAATCGCCTTGGATTGGCCAAATGGATTGTAGATCGGCGCAGTCCGACAACCGCGCGCGTGATTGTCAATCGCATGTGGCAGGAATACTTCGGCCAGGGACTCGTCACCACGCCGGAAGATTTCGGGACGCGCGTCGAACGCCCATCTCACCCGGAGTTGCTCGATTGGCTCGCGTGCGAATTTATGGAGGGAAAATCTGGTGGCGACCCGAGTTCGACCGAGCTATCAAAACCATGGAGCATGAGACACATTCATCGCCTGATTGTGAATTCGGCGACTTACCGGCAATCCTCCAAAGTCACGCCCGAGCTTTATGCGAAAGACCAGTTCAATCGGCTGCTTGCGCGCGGCCCCCGGCTCCGCGTTGATGGCGAGGTTGTTGAAGATATTGCGCTCGCAGTGAGCGGTTTGCTGAATCCGAAAATTGGCGGTCCCAGCATCTATCCGCCGATTCCAGCAAGCGTTGGCGACACAGCTTATGGAGGATTTTCATGGCCCGAAACAAAAGGCTCGGATCGTTTTCGTCGCGGCATGTACACTTTTTCGAAACGCTCCTTGCCTTTTCCGTCTCTGACCGCCTTTGACGCCCCCTCGGGCGAGATTTCGTGTCCACGCCGTGTTCGCTCGAACACACCTCTCCAGGCTTTAACGACACTGAACGAAAAGACATTTGTTGAAGCTGCGCAAGCAATGGCATTGCGGGTTGTGAAGGAGGGCGGGCCCGACAATCGCAGTCGTGCAACCTATGCTTTCAAACTTTGCACCGGGCGCAAGCCGGCTGCATTTGAGTTGAATAAGTTGCTCGAATTTTGGCAGGAGCAATATGATTACTTCGAGAACCGCACGGCGGCCGCCGTAAATGTTGCGTTGTCCGATCCGAAGCAAATGCCCGAAGACGTAAATCTACACAAAGTGGCGGCGTGGGCGATGGTTTCGCGCGCGATTTTGAACCTGGATGAAACAATTACCAAAGAATAGAACATCGAAAAGGTCCAGCTGCCGATTGCCAGATTTTCGGACTCGTATGAAGACATCTGGAATGAAACCGCTGTCTCGAAAATCCGCGCGGCTATTCGATAAATTTATCGCCGGAGAATGAATCCATGAGCATCAATACGCGTAAAATGAATATTAAAAACGAACTTCGTTCCGAATACACGCGCCTTATCACGCGCCGCTGGTTTTTCCGGCAGTGCGGTGTGGGACTTGGTTCGATTGCTTTGGCCTCTTTGCTAGAGACAGACGATGCGCTTGGTGCGACGAAGGCCAAAGTCGCTAATCCGCTGGCACCGAAAGCGCCGCATTTTAAACCGAAAGCCAAGCGAGTCATTTTCATTTTTATGGCCGGTGCGCCAAGCCAGCTCGACCTGTTCGATTACAAGCCCACACTGGCGAAATACAACGGCAAACCCGTCCCGCAGGAAGTCGTCATGGGCCAGAAATACGCCTTCATCAAACCGGACGCGGCGCTTTATGCCAGCGAGTTTAAATTCGACAAACATGGGAACTGCGCCGCTGAGCTTTCCGAGGCGCTGCCTCACCTGGCCGAAGTCGTCGATGATATCGCGATCGTCAGATCCATGACCACGGACGCATTCAACCATGCTCCCGGGCAGATATTGATACAAACCGGCTCGACCCAATTTGGCCGGCCCTGCTTTGGTTCGTGGGTGTTATACGGTTTGGGCAGCGAAGCCCAGAATCTGCCGGGATTCGTCGTCCTGAATTCTGCGGGCGGGCTGAGTGGCGGCGCGGCTCTTTATGGCAGCGGCTTCATACCCTCGCTTTATCAAGGTGTTCCATTTCGCAAGAGCGGTGATCCCGTTCTGTTTCTTTCCAACCCCGCCGGAGTAACCGAAAAGATGCAGCGGCGAACACTGGATCTCATTAAAGAGCTGAACGAGAATCACCTCGGCTCGGTGGGTGATCCCGAAATCGCAACACGCATCAACTCCTTTGAGATGGCCTACCGAATGCAATCGAGCGCGCCGGAATTGATGGACGTATCGAAAGAATCGCCAGAGACCTTGAAAATGTACGGTGTCGAGCCCGGCAAGCCGTCGTTCGCGATGAACTGTTTGCTCGCTCGCCGGCTCATCGAACGCGGTGTTCGCTTCGTTCAGCTTTTTCACGAGGGCTGGGACCATCACAGTGAAGTTCATAAGGGCGTGATTGAGCAAACCGGCAAAACCGATCAGGGCAGCGCCGCTCTCATCAAAGATTTGAAACAACGCGGGTTGCTCGACGACACGCTCGTGCTATGGGGTGGCGAATTCGGCCGCACTCCGATGGTCGAAAGCAATCCCGACGCCGGCCGCAAACTCGGCCGCGACCATCATCCGCAGGCTTTTACGATGTGGATGGCAGGCGGCGGAATTAAGCCGGGAATTGCGTTGGGCGAAACCGACGATTTCGGCTTCCATGTCGTAAAGGACAAAGTCCACGTCCACGATCTCCACGCGACGTTGCTGCACCTGCTTGGATTCGATCACACCAAGCTGACATATCGGTTTCAAGGACGCGATTTTCGGTTAACGGACGTCGAAGGGGAAGTCGTGAAGCAGTTGCTGGCGTGAGGGGAAACCTAAAGCCCGAAACTCGAAGGACAAAGCGGTATTTTTTAGGCATGCTTCGGGTTCCCCGCTTTGAGACGAAGAACCCGAAGCGAAATGCGCCAGCCGCCTGGCTCAGAATAGTTTGAGCCGATAGAACTGTTGCGAGGCGGAATTTGTGACCGAGTAAGGCGACGACGCGTTGGTAATGGTTGACCACGAACCGGTGACGTTCGTCGTGGATTGAAGCGTGGCGGTCACGAAGGCTCCCGGCCAGGTCAGTGTCGGACGACCATTAATTTCCTGAATGCTCAACGAAACCGGCAAGTCCTTGGCCACCGCGAAGTGGTTGGAAACCTGCAGTGGAGTCAGGGCGTAGTGTTATTGGCTTGACCCGCAGGATTGGCGGATGCGACGTCTAATTCCGTTGGATCCGCGCCGTTGGTGTAACCCGGCTGACCGAGCAATACGTTAGTGAATCCGCCGTTGTACGTGCCGGCGCTATCATGAGCGACGGCTCCGCCAGTTTCCTGGAGGCGTCAGTAGGCAATGGGATGGTCCGCAGCTACGGCGTTTGAATAGGGTTGGGCTGCTCCCGGTGTAATTCCAAGCGATAACGCCAGTACCGCAAAAGCGCCCTGTGTGGCTACAATAAATTTCTTGTGTATTTTCATACCTCTAATTCGTTGTGATGTAATCGACCGGGATGCGGCCGTTGTTCGTCGATTTGACAGTAATTGTAAAGAAGCCGGCGGGCAATTTCTGATTCGAATGTTTCAAAAGAATAATGAGCGGAGCGATGCGTTCGAGATTGACACGTTTTCAAGTGGCTTCGGTTTGCGTTCGTTCGACTCTTGCAAAGAGGCAAACTGGAGCTGCAGGGTTACAGAAAAATGTCACTTAAGAGACGAGCGGGTTACTTTGCCGCTGTAGGCGGCGCGATTTGCGAATCGCAAACCACCGCGAATTCCCGCCCCTTTGTGGATTCAACTTGACCCGCGCAATGCGGCGGGCAATCTCGCGCCCGCATCGAATGAGCGATAATTCACTAAAACGATCTCAAGAATTCCTGGCCATCAGCAGCCAATTCAAACTCGGGGCGCTTACCACCGAATCTTCTCACGCGATCACCGCCGAGTTGAGCCAGACCGCCCGCCAAAACATTACCGCGGCCCTGGGCCAGCTTTTCGACGTGGACGGCGATGTCGTCAACAAATACCGCGAATTCGCCGAATCAGGCCGCGCCCGAGCCATTGCGGACGCTCTGCTCCACGCATTAAAGAACGGCGGCAAACTCTTCTTTACTGGCTGCGGTTCAACCGGACGTCTCAGCATCCAGCTGGTTTCAATCTGGCGCGACTTCTGGCAACGCCAGCGCGAGCGCGGCTTGAAATGTTCGCCAAAGCCAGCCGAGCTTGAAGATCGCGCCTTCAGCGTCATGGCCGGCGGCGATTTCGCTCTCATCAAAGCCGTCGAAGGTTTCGAGGATTTTACACAGTTCGGCAAAAAACAAATTGGCGATTTGGGAGTCTCCGCCAAAGATGTCGTCTTCGCCATCACCGAAGGCGGCGAAACTTCGTTCGTCATCGGCACCGCCTGGAAAGGGGTCGAAGTCGGCGCAAAAGTCTATTTCGTCTACAACAACCCTGACGACATTCTCTGCGAGCATGTCCAGCGCAGCCGCGAGGTGATCCAGGATTCCCGGATTGAAAAAATCAATCTCACTTCCGGTCCGATGGCGATTACCGGTTCGACCCGCATGCAGGCCACAACGATTCAACTCTGCGTCATCCTGGCCATTCTCGAAATGGTCTTGCGCGATCTGATGAAGGATTTCGAACCAACCGGCCCATGCGCCTTAGACAGCGATTCGGTCCCAGCCGAATTCAATCGCAAACTGCTGGCCATGCACGCGCGGCTTAAGTCCCCAACTCTGCTCGCCCAACTTGCCAATCTGGTCGAACTCGAAGAAAGCGTCTATCGCTCTTCTCACAAGAACAATTATTTCGCCGATCGTCTCGGCATTGACGTGCTCACCGACACCACCGAACGCTCGCCCACTTATTGCACGCCTCCCTTCAGAAAATTCGACGACTCGACCGCCACAGAATCATGGGCATTTCTGTTCCTCCCGCATTCCGACACCGCGCACTCATGGGAACGGATAATTCGCCGCAAACCCAAATGTGTCGAGTGGAGCGAAAAGGAAATCCGCGAACTGGTTCCCGCCGACAAAGCGCCACGCACAATCGAAATCGTAAAAAAGATCGGTTTCAACGAGTTAATGCGCTTCAAGATTGGACTCGACGGCTTGAAATATCGCACCTTAGGTCAGGCCGATTCCGCCGTAGGCATCGTATCCGAAGAAGAAAAAGCTTCACTGCTATCGGTCGATGGATTTCATCGCGTTCAACTCGAAGCCGCCCAAAAAGCTGGCGCGAAAATCGGACTGATTTTCTTCGGGAGTGACGACGCGCTGAAGGAAATCGCAGATTTCGTCGCACTTTGGAATCCCGACTGTGTTTCCGTTCTCGTTCCCGTGCCGAAAACTGATTTCCTTCTGGACGGTATCACGCGCGTAGCCGTAAAGACACTGCTGAACACCCTCTCCACTTGCACGATGGTCCGCCTGGGGCGCGTCATGGGCAATTACATGATTTGGGTTGTGCCCAGCAATCTGAAGCTCATCGATCGTTCGACCCGCTATATCCAAAAACTCACCGGCCTCGAGTATGAAAACGCGAATCGGTTGCTTTTCGAAGTCGTCGAATACGTCGAACCCAGAATGAAAACGGACCAGGCCTATCCGCCAGTCGTTGGTGTATCCGTCATTCGCGCCCGCCACAATCTCGGAAATCTCGAAGCCGAAAGACGTTTGGTAGCTGAAATGTGAAGGCAAATTCGAACCCTGAGTTCGAATCTGACGGAAAATGAATCAGGTTGGCTTTGATTTCCGGGCTTTTTTCCGAATTTCGTGCTTCGGATTTCGGGTTTCCGTTCGTTTGCCCCTATACACCTTCACTCGGCTTTGCTACTGTCCCCGCACTTATGGCACTGGACGATTTCTTACTCGAAGCCGAAGACAAGATGATCAAAACGGAGCAGGTTGTGATCAATGAATTTGCGGGGGTCCGTACCGGCAAAGCTTCGCCATCTCTTGTTGAAAATATTCTGGTGGAGGTCTATGGCTCCCAAATGCGGATTCGCGAACTCGCGGGCATCACAACTCCCGAGCCGCGCACACTCACCATCCAGCCTTGGGATGTCAACTCACTCCACTCGATCGAAAAGGCGATTCAGAAAAGCAATCTGGGCTTAACTCCCGCCATTCAGGGAAAAGCCATTCGGATTTTCTTCCCGGAGCTAAGCCAGGAACGTCGTCAGGAATTTGTCAAAATCATTCGCAAAATGGCCGAAGATGGCCGCGTCGCCATCCGTCACGTCCGTCGTGATACGATGGACCAACTAAAAAAGCACGGCCATGACAGCGGCACCACCGAAGACGAGTTGAAACAAGCCGAAAAAGAACTTCAAAAGCTCACCGACGATTACACTGCGAAAATTGATTCGCACCTGGCCGGCAAGGAAAAGGAGATCATGACCGTTTGATTTGATCGAGTGATTTGAACGTGCCGAGGTTTCTTTGCTTGCCCGTTGCTGGATTCTTCTTCCGTGAATACAACCGGTACTGCCCTCTTTTAATCTTTTAATCATCCGGGTGCCCTGGAAGCCGGTAAAACTCGCAAGCACCTTGCCCCAAATGGCCCAATTTGAATGTTTTTAGGCCACTTAACTCATTTCAATCACGCAACTTACCTCCGCCAATACTGAAAAAATTGAATCTTTTCCGTAGGGTGAGAGGACCATGATCGACACGCCCCGGCACCAGATCACCAGGAAACGGCGAAGAAGTTCAAACCACCGATCATCACCGATACGCACTCCGAAAGCTTTCCTCCCCAATCTCCACCCAACTCCAACCATCACCAGCCAATCACACTGATCTTTCTTCCCTCACGCATCACGCCTCACTTAAGTTGGCTGAAGCCGCTCGCCAGAGGAAATCCAAATATTATGAAGAGAGTTTTATGTCTTGGCCCAACGCCAGCAGCGCAACGGGTCATGGTCTTCGGCAATCTTGCGCTCGACTCCGTCAATCGTGCTGTCACGACTCTCGACGGCTCAGCAGGCAAATCCATTAATGTCGCCAAAGTCCTCAGGACGCTTGGCGAATCGCCAGTTGCCGCAGGATTCATTGGTGGCAACCGAGGTTCGCTACTAGAGTCGTCGCTGACGGAGCGAGGCATAGAAACTGAATTCGTAAATGTCGCGCCTGAAACGCGCCAGTGCATGACTGTCATTGATGAATCCGCGGGCACGCATACTGAGCTTGTGCAGGAAAGCGATGCCGTACCGAAAGATAAGTATCGCGAATTGTTCGCCGTCGTTCGCAAGAGGATTGTTCGCAGCCGGGGAATAGTCATCTCGGGCACTTTGACACCGGGCGCGCCTACAGACTTCTACCGGCGTTGCACGCAGCTTGCGACCGACTCCGGTCTCCTTTCAGTCGTGGACGCAAAGGGTCCGGCGCTCATCGAAGCCCTGAAAGCTCGGCCAGGCGTTGTGAAACCGAATCGCTCTGAATTGGCAATGACGGTTGGCCATGAATTAACAAGCGAAAGCGACTTAATGTCCGCCATGCGCGAGCTTTGTGATCGAGGCGCGCTCAGAGTGATCGTCACCTCGGGCAAAGATCCCGCACTGGCTTTCGATGGCCAACAATTCTGGAGAATTCATACGCCAAGAATCTCCGCAATGAATCCAATCGGTTCTGGGGATGCATTTACTGCGGGGCTGATATGGCGGTTATTGCGTGGTGCTGATTTGGGCGAGGCTTGCCGTTGGGCAAGTGCCGCCGGCGCCGCCAATGCGCTCACGATGATGGCCGGAGAGGTCCGGCGCAAAGATGTTCAACGATTGTCGGTGGAAGTGAGAATTGAAGAAATTAAATAAACGAGCAGTCGACTACAAACCTCACTGCTGAATAAAATAACTCAAATTCTCGAGCTCAATCGCGAGATTTACGTTGTTCACCATCACGTCTTCAGGCACATGCAGCACAATCGGCGCGAAGTTCAAAATACCCATCACGCCACACTGCACGAGACTGTTCGCAACTTCCTGAGCCGCCGCCGCCGGCACAGTGACGATTGCCATTTTCACGTGGTGGTTTTGAACGAAATCCGGAAGTTCCTCCATTCCGAGGATCGGCAGGTCGATTTCCTTGTCCCGGCGTCGCTTCGGGTCGATATCGAAGGCAGCGATAATTTCGAAGCCCTCTTTTTCAAATCCGCGATAAGAAAGCAGCGCCAATCCGAGATTGCCGACGCCGACAAGGACGACCGGCTGTAAACTGGTCGTGCCAAGCTCATCCGAAATCATCTGGGACAGCGCGGCGACTTCGTAACCTAATCCGCGTGTCCCAAACTGCCCGAAGTAGGTTAAATCTTTTCGCAGTTGCGTTGGCTTGACGCCTGCGACTTTCGCCAGCGTTTCGCTCGAAACAGTTTGAATGTTGTTATCTTTCAATCGTGCAAGACAACGAAGATAAAGCGAGAGCCGGTAAACGGTCTTTCGCGGAATGGCGGGGCGGTTCGGTTTCTTCAACCAATCCAGAATGATCAAAAACTCATGGGAATGCAAGAATCCCGGCGGACAACCTCCGCAGATTCTCCGGGACGCGCTATTTCGCGGCTTCGTGCGTTTCCAATAATTTCGTAATCGCGTTCGCCGCGTGCAAATTCGCGCCCGGTTCTCCCAACGAATCGATGATTTCCGCGAGCCTGGCTTTGACGCGCGCGCGCCGGGCATCATCGCGCAGCAGGTCTAATGCTGCCTGTGCGATTGTATCCCCAGCGGCAGCGTGTTGGATAAATTCAGGAAAAATTTCCTCACCCGCGAGGATATTTGGCATGGCCAGATACTTCACTTTGGCGATATTCTTGGCGATGATGAAGTTCCCCCAAAACGTTTTGTAGAGGGCGACGGTTGGCACTCCAAAAAGAGCGCATTCCATCGTCACCGTTCCGGTGGAAGCAATGGCGATGTCTGCCTGCGCCAGAGCTTCGGCCAATCCTCCGCATTGGATCTTTATAGTGTCTGGAACGCCAAGTTCCTGCGCCTGCTGGACCAGCAACTCATTCGGCAGGACCATCTTTGCATTTAAATTAGCGATGATTCTTCGAAGAATCGCCCACGCATCCAACATCACCGGCACGTGGCGCGACAATTCGCTCGGTCGGCTGCCAGGAAGAAAAAGAATCGTCTGCGCACTAGTCGAAGCACGCGCCGGACCCTTGGCTCTCCCATACCGGTCCAATATTGGATGTCCCACGAACACTACTTGCAATTGCGGAACTCGCTTTGCGTACCATTCCTTCTCGAAAGGAAAGATGCTCAGCACCAGGTCATAATCCTCGGCGATCTGGTACGATCGGCTTTCGCGCGAGGCCCAGACTTGCGGTGAAACATATTGAACAATCTTTGGATTCCAGTCATGGAACCAACCTGATCTTTGGCGCACAAACTGCCGGACGGCATGGGCAAATCGCCGGTTAAAGCCCGGAAAATCCACGCAAATGATTACATCAGGCTGCCGGTCCAGGGCCAACTTGAAGAGATCGCTGAACAGGCGTCGAAACTTCGGATAATGCTTGATTGCCTCGAACAATCCGATCACCGCATGTTTTGTCATGTCAAAAGCAAGCTCCACGCCCGCTTCGGCCATCCGCGGGCCGCCGGCTCCAAAGAAGCGCGGTTCCAGCGACGTCCGCAGCGGCTGAAAGTCCGTCGTCAAAACCGGTTTGGCACTCGCGAATTCGCCTCGTAAAGCCTGGACCAACTCCGCAGCCAGCATGTCGCCGCTCGCTTCCCCCGCGATCACCATGAAGCTCGTCGGTTTCAAGATTCTGGAAGCGACGTAATCAGTTGTGCCTGCCGTGTGATTTCAAACGCGAGATCAAGCGCCTGCTTGGCCGATTCTCCACTCACTACCGGCGTGCGCCGCGCCCGCACGCATTCCATGAAATGCTGCAATTCCAACTTCAACGGTTCATCTTTCTCGATCGGCACTGGTTCGCGCACAATTCTTTTGCCGCCGAATTCATTCACAATCGTACTGTCTTTGGCGCGCAGCAATTTTTTCAGCACGGAACTTTCCTCTTCTCCATCTCGCGCAATCCTGTAAATGAAGCCCTCCTGCGCGCGATAATCGAGTGAAACATAGCTTACAATTGGCCCGCTGCTGAAAACCCGGATTTTGCGCATTTTCTCCGGACTGATTCGGCTCGCAGTCAAGTTCGCCACACACCCGTTCGCGAAGCGCAGCCGTGCGTTGGCAATGTCTTCCGATTTGCTCAAAACTGGGATTCCCACTGCGTCCACGCTGGTCACGGGCGATTTCACGAAGGCCAGCACGATGTCCAGATCATGAATCATCAAATCGAGCACAACGCCAATATCAGTGCTTCGAGAGGGGTAGGGCGACAGTCGATGCGTCTCGATAAATCGCGGCTGGGTCACCACTTTTTCTAAATATTTGAAGACCGGATTGAACCGTTCCACGTGACCAACCTGCAGGACGCAATTGTTCTGCCTCGCCAATTGCACCAATTCGGCGGCTTGCATCGCGCTGTCCGTCATTGGCTTCTCAACGAACAGATGCTTGCTCCGTAACAAAGCCGTTTTGGCGACAGCGAAATGCGTTGTCGTCGGCGTCACGATGCTCATCGCATCGCTCGCCTGAGCGGCTTCCTCTATCGATTCAAACGCGCGCACACCATATTTCTCGGCCAGCTTTCGCGCTGTGTCATTGGCAATATCATAGACGCCGACGAAGTTCGCCTGCCTGGCTTTATGCAAGTCCGAGTATATCCGCACGTGCTCTTTGCCCAGCGAACCAGTTCCAATAACCGAAACTTTCACGTCATTGGTTATCGTGCCCTGATTGTTGCTTGCCATTGTTGCCATACTGCCATTGACCCTCAACGTCTCACAACTGGCAAATTTTCGGCTTTTCATCCTCCAGTTTTCAACTCATAGACTATCGCGTGCTCATTCCGGGTTACATCCTCACCGGCCTCGCCGCCTATCTGTTGGGCTCGATTCCCACCGGATTTCTGGTCGCCAAAGCCCGCGGCATCGACATTCGCACCGTCGGCAGCGGAAACATCGGCGCCACGAATGTTTTTAGATTCCTGGGCAAACCGGCGGGTATTTTCGTTTTGTTTGCGGACGCGCTAAAGGGTTGGCTCGCAGTCGTTGTCATCACTCGCGTTGTTACCACGCTCTTTCACCTTCCTGCTAATCAAATGATTCAGGAATGGCTGTCGATTTGCGCGGGTATCTGCGCCATTCTCGGCCACAATTTCACTTGCTGGCTGCATTTCAAGGGAGGCAAAGGCATTGCTACCTCGGCCGGTGTCCTGACCGCTCTCGTCCCCTGGGCACTGGTCATTATTCTTAGCGTTTGGATTGTGATATTCGCATTGAGCCGTTACGTCTCTTTGGCCTCCATCTGTGCCTCAATAACCCTTCCCTTTGCCGCGTGGTTCACCCATGAAAGCATCACGATGATCTCTATGACTGCAGCGCTCGGCGTCCTCGCCATCTATAAACACAAAACGAACATCAAACGATTGCTGAACGGGACCGAAAGTCGGTTGGTGTTGAAGAAAGCCGCGACGGAGGAGCCGAAGCAGACATGAACATCACTGTCCTCGGTGCTGGCGCATGGGGAACCGCTTTGGCTCGCCTGCTTCAACAGTCAACGCACCAGGTTGCCTTATGGGGTCACGACCATCAGACGCTTGACGACATCCGCCAAACAGGCCGCAACAACCGTTACCTCCCCGGAATCGAATTGCCCCGCGAAATCGTACTAGAGCCGGACTTAAACCGCGCCATCGCCGCCTCCGAGTCTGTCGTCATTGCCGTTCCATCCGAAGGCTTTCGCGAAGTTGCACAGAATTTAAGTCATCATGAAGGGCTGATTGTGAGCGTCACGAAAGGTATCGAATATGAGACCGGCCTCACCATGTGCGGCATCCTCGCTGAACTCGCTTCTCATGCGAAATTCGCCGCTTTGTCCGGTCCAAGCTTTGCCATCGAGGTCGCGCGAGAAGTGCCGACTGCCATTGTTGCCGCGAGTTCGGACGTGAACATCGCTACCCGCGTCCAAAACCTTTTCAATCGACCGGCTTTTCGCGTTTACACCAGCGCAGATATCACCGGCGTCGAGTTGGGCGGTGCTTTGAAAAACGTCATCGCGATCGCGGCCGGCGTTGGCGACGGCCTCGGCTTCGGCGACAATGCGAAAGCGGCATTAGTCACTCGCGCGATTGTTGAAATTCGCAGGCTCGGAGTCGCATGCGGCGCACAAGCCGAAACCTTCACCGGTCTAAGTGGGCTGGGCGACCTGATGGTCACTTGCTTCTCGCGCCATAGTCGAAACCGCGCTTTCGGCGAACGACTTGGCCGTGGCGAAAAAGCCGCTGTGATTGCCGCCGCGACTCTGGCCATCGCCGAGGGCTATCCAACTGCGCGTTCAGCTTATCAACTCGCCCGGAAGCACCGGATCGTCACGCCCGTTGTAGACGAAGTCTACGCCATGCTCTACGAGAACAAAGACGTCCGGCAAGCCGTTCGCGATTTAATGACGCGCGATTTGAAACCCGAACACTAATTTCTCGTCACCTGTCTCCGCGCCCACCGTGGCCACCACCGCCACCGCCACCGCCGCCACCACTATGGACCGCGCCCCCACCGCTGCTGTGAGCCTCGCCCCCTCCACTGTGTACAGCTCCACCAACGCTTCGACCGCCTTCACTATGTCCCGGAACGAAGCCGCCATGGACCGCACCACCGCCTCGAGAATAGCCATACGCATTGCCAGGATACTCCCGTGTGGAGAAATTAGGTCCATAAGCTCCGCGACTGAACGAACTTCCTCCCCGCTGACTGCCAGAGGTTCCTCCATAGCGAGAGACGTTTCCGGTGCGCGTATCGAGCGGGCGGCTGCCGCGGACACTGCTTGCCGTCGCGCGCGATTGGCCATGATTGTAAACGTTTTGTACGGTTGCTCGTTGGCCAGCAACGATGCTTCCCGTCCGCGAATTATATGCTCGAGCGTAACCGACTCGTGATTCTGAGCGCGCCACAGTCCGCGTGCCAGGCGACGTCCGGCCGGTTCGAGCATAAACACTTCTTGCTGTGCTGAATGAATCGGGTCGCCTTGAGGCTATCAGCCCACGATGGCCAGGACCCCACCATGGACGGCACCCCCACCCGCCATGCCAACCCCACCCAAATCCGAATGCAAAGCACCAATCATCCCAAGGGTTCCAACATGGACCCCACCCAAACCCCCAACTCACGGGATACCCATACCAGACGCTTCCAACCCACGGCGAATAATAGTAGCCAGTCCCATACACCACGACCCCATCCTCGACCTCCGTCCCCAGATACCCAGGCGTGTAGCCGTCATAAACCTCCTCCGGCGTGGAGCCATACACATGCACGTAAGTCAAATAATGCAGGGGAGAACTTGGCGGAATCGTATAAATCACGGACGGCACCGAATCCGCCACCGCCCATTGTCCGTTAATCGAAGTCGCGCTATACCAGACGCCATTGTCGCACGAGTACCACGTGTGCTCGTCGACTTTGATAATCGGCGTGCCGCTGTTCGCGACGTAATAAAGCGGCGTGCCGCCAATTGGCCGCAAATCCGGCGAGCCATCAATCTGTGGCGGTTGCATCTGTGTGGTGCGCGACACCCTGGTGCTATCCGGAACCGAGTTGGCTAGCAACGCTTCCGTTGCCTGCTGGGTTCCCGGTATGCTGGCCTTCACGTTCTCTTTCGGACTGTTATCCGGAATATTGGCAAAATCCGACGCTAAGTGATCCGCCGGCACGTATTGCCAAGGCCCATCCAGCGATGGTGCCCGGAACCAGCGCCCCGAAATCAGCACATACATCTGCTGATCGTTCAGCAACTTGAATACGTTCCCGCTGGTGTTCGCGACGAACAGCAGGTGTGTTCCAGTGATGGGCACAAAGTTCGGCTCCCCATCAGCAACGATTAACTCCGTCGGTTGAGTCGCGACGTAAATCTTCGGCGGAGCGCCCCTGCTTAACGAAGGAGGCGCATTTGTCGACCCTTCGGCTTGCTGGTTTAGTAAGTCCACAGGTGTAGGCGCAGCCATCGCTTCTTTCTCGGCTTCAACCGCACCCTCCGGCGGTTTGGCCGCAACCGTCCACGCTCCATCCAGAGTTGGCGATGTCAAATAACCGTCCGAAACATGCAGATAGTGCTGCCCATCTTTGTCCTTCAGAACAAGCATTCGCGTGTTGATGACGCGCTGCAGGTCTGTTCCTGCGACTGGCCGATATGTTGGCGGACCATCGATATAAACCAAAATCGCTGGCGTCGTCGAAAAGATGATTTTCGGCGGAGTATTGTTCAGTTGCCCCGAGCCCTTGAATTGCTCTGGTGGGACGACAAGGCTGATTTGGAGACGATCCAAGGAAAGGCCATCCAACGTTTTCGGAAAACCCTCACGCAGCAATTTCATGTAATCCTGGCTGCTCTCGCGGGCGGACGGAAAATCCCCGCCTTCCAGAGCGATGTTCTCGAGTGAGACCTTGCGAGAACTCTTATCGACCAACGTGACCGCCTTGAGGGTCACGACGCCATAAGTTGGCTGCGGCTGTCCCGCCTTTTGAATGCCGATGGCATTTCGGGCAACAATTTTATGCCCATCCCAGGAATCAACCTGCGGCTCGTAGATGGTGATTGTGGCAGAACCGCTGGAAACGTTTCGCGGCCAGGGTGTTTCGCTTGATTCAGGAGGGGTTGGCGCTGGAGCCGGAGCCGGGGCCGGGGCGCTGGGTGTTGTCGCTCGTGAAGCGGAATTGGCATAATAATATCTCGGCCCGCCCTCCGCCTCGGAAGGGGGCCGCGTGGCGCAGGACGACACCGCTGCTGCCAATCCAGTCACAAAAATCAGGTTAAAGTTGGGTTTCATAACATCCTCATTCAATTAAAGACCACATGCCGAAGATAACAGATTTCATCGTCTTGACCCATATGACCGACACATTGATTAGACGTTCACACAGAATTATCCTTCATTTTTCGAAGATGTCTAATGGCGGCAAAAACTTCACCGGGGATGGGTGGAGATGACCGCGGATTGGGGGAATTGGAGTGGAGGAGTGCGGAGCAGCAGGAATGCGGACGTCGGAGCAGTGGAGGTAAGGATTTTCTCAAAGATGTCCAACCAAATCCAACCGGGGTGCCCCCGGTCTGTCGAAGAAGAATTGACAAATGCAGCCATTTGTAATACAAATCGGCACAGAGTCGTAGAGCAACCATAATAATCTCTCGGGCTTGGATATTCTTAGCTGCTGGATCGTGGCCAGCAAACAACCGCGTGCGCCTGCCTTTTTCAAACTCAGTTACCACTGCTCGACTCGTGGTTGGATGGCATTTGCTGTCGATTATCTTTTGGACATTTCAATGCCAATTGAGCGGGGCGCAGACGGAAGAACGCCTAATCACTTCCGCCGCGGAACTGCGGCGGCTGTCCGCCGATGAGGCGGCGCGGCATTTCCCGGTCAAGCTGCGGGGCGTGGTAACTTTTTTTGATGAGGGACTCTTCTCCAGATTCGTGCAGGATGAGACTGCCGGAATATATTTTCGCGGATTCACTAACTCGCTCAATTTGGAAGCAGGCCAAATTGTCGAAGTCGAAGGGTTCGCTGGCCCGGGCGAGTACGCGCCGCTCGTTGAAGCGTGCCATGTGCGAGTGGTGGGCAAGGGCAGTTTGCCCGACGCGAAATCCACCTCATTCGAACAATTAAGCACCGGCCAGGAGGACAGCCAATTTGTGCAGGTTGCCGGCATTGTTCGTTCAATTCAGCCCGAGGAATCATCGGCTTATCATCGGCTTGAAGTCGCCACCGGGGGCGGGCGATTGACAGTTTACGTTCGACGCCTGCCGGCAAAAAAGGCGGAAGATCTCATCGATAGCACGGTAAAAATCAAAGGCGTTTGCTCCACTGTATTCAATCGAAAACGCCAATTATTCGCCATTCGACTGCTGGTTCCGCGGACAGAGGATTTGACGGTCGAAAAACCTGCCGCTACCGAGCCATTTGCCATTCCCGCACAAGATATCGGCAGCCTGCTGCAATTTGCTCCGCAAGGAAGCTATGGACACCGAGTCAAAGTGAGCGGCACAGTCGTTTACCAACAGCCCGGCAGCGCTCTCTATGTTCAGAACGGCCAATTTGGTCTTTACGTTCAGACTCGCCAGAAAACTCCTCTGCAACTCGGCGATCAGGTTGAGGTGCTCGGATTTCCGTCTCAGGGCCAATACACGCCTTTTCTTCAAGATGCTCTTTTTCGAAAGAGCGCCGCGGGCGAGCCTCCAAAACCCGATGTCGTCACCTGCGATCAAGCCTTGAAGGGCATGCATGACTCTCGCCTCGTGCGCATCGAGGCAAAACTTCTAAACCGCGCCCAGCACAGCCGCGAACAGTTCCTGGTCCTGGATTCGGGCGATTTTATATTCCATGCTTACAATGAACAGCAGGGTCGAGCCGATTCCTTCGCGAAGATCGAAAACGGCAGCCGGGTCGCGGTTACGGGCGTCTGCCTGATCGAACCGGGCGACTGGCAAGCGGGCGAGAATTGGCGCGCAAAATCATTCCGGCTGCTGCTGCGTTCCCCTGCGGATGTTGTGCTCCTGGCTGCGCCGCCCTGGTGGACATTGCAACGGCTGCTTTGGATGATGGCGATTCTATGCGTCATTGTGCTGGGGGCTTCAATCTGGGTTGGTGTGCTGCGCCGTCGCGTGCAGGAACAGACCGGGATCATACAGCAGAAACTGGAAGTGGAAGCGGCGTTAAAAGAGCGTTACGTGGATCTTTTCGAGAATGCCAATGACATGGTTTACACTCATGATCGGGCGGGAAGGATCACTTCCATAAATAAGGCCGGGGAACAATTGCTGCAACGTTCGCGCGGGGAGATTCTCTCCAAGAATATTGTTGAGCATCTGGTACCCGAGCAGCAATCCGCCGCCCGCGAATGGCTCGAACAGGTGGTCAAAGACAAAGCGCTTCCAACGGTTGAATGGGATTTCGCGGCCCCTTCCGGCCAGATATTCAAGGTTGAAATCAGCACCCGTCTGATTGAACAGAATGGGCACCAGCTCGAAGTCGAAGGAATTGGCCGCGATATCACTGAACGGAAACGCCTCGAGCGAGAGTTGTTGGAAATCAGCAATCGCGAACAGCGCCGCATTGGACATGATTTACACGACGGCGTCTGCCAACAGTTGGTCGGCATCTCCTACCTGACGGAAAGTCTGGCCGACCGGTTGCAAGAGAAAGGCGCTGCGGAAACTGCCGAAGTCGAGCGGATCAACTACCTTCTGAATCATACGCTGATTCAAACCCGCGGTGTCGCGCGCGGACTTTTTCCCGTGCGCCTGGAGGAAAACGGGCTGGTTTCCGCGCTCGAAGAACTTGCGGCGAACGCGAGCCAGCTATTTCAACTTGATTGCCGGTTCGTTTGCGAGCATCCACCCGAGTTTGTCGAAAATACCATCGCGCTGCACCTTTACTACATCGTTCAAGAGGCCATCTCGAATGCGGCGAAGCATGGCAAAGCGAAGACCGTCGTGATTACGCTCGAGCCGGTCAACGACCGATTCGCTCTCGTGGTCAAGGACGACGGCGCGGGATTCTCGGCAAACGGAGCGCGACAAAGCGGCATGGGGCTTCGCATTATGGATTACCGGGCGCGTGTGATCGGCGCCACGCTCGAGGTCAAAAGTCGTCCCGGAGCAGGCACGCAACTGACCTGTATTTTGCCGCCGGCATTCCGCGAATCGAACCAAAATCATCATGAAAATTTTTCAAGCTAACCTTCGACGCCGCTATGCGATTCGCGCAAGTTGCCGTTTGTGTCTGTTCGCATCCCTTTTAGCGCCGGCACAGAGCCGCGCCGCGAATCTGCTCTCGGACCCGGGCTTCGAGAATAATCCGGTCGGCGCAGATGTTCACCCTATCACCGGCTGGCAATGGTACGGCCAAACCTGGGACACTTTCACCGAGAGCGACGGGTTCGCGCACAATGGTAGTAATTATTTCAAGGTGTTCGGCCAATTTGCGACCAATGACAATTATTCCGGCCTTTATCAGGACAACCCGGCTGCACCGGGCAACACTTATTCCGCAGATGGCTGGGCTTATTCACTTTCGGCAGATGGTGGCGGCATTCACGGGCAGGATCAAATTTGGCTTGAAGTTACCTTTCGTGACGCTGCTTTGAACACGGTTGCTCTCTATCGCTCTGCGATTGTTTCCGCGAACAATGTCGGTCTCTTCGGCGGACTCGACCAATGGTTCAATCTTCCGATTACAAATGCCTGGTCCTTTACGAACAGCGGCGGCGTTGCGATTGCAATAGCATTGACGAACACGACGACAACCCTTCTTGCTCCTCCGGCCACGGCTTTTGTGCGTTTTCAAATCGTCTTCCATCAAGGCCCGGACAATGCGAATGGCTCGATGTACTTCGACGACCTCTCTCTCAATCAAATCTCCAATTCCAACACTGCCTGGAACATCGTCTGGTCGGATGAATTCGACGGGACCAGCATCGTCTCGACAAACTGGTCGTTTGAAACCGGGAATAATGGCGGCTGGGGCAACAGCGAATTGGAATATTACACCAGCCGTTCACAAAATGCTTATGTCACAAACGGGCTGCTTCATATCACGGCCCGACAGGAATCTTTTGGCGGATTCAACTACACTTCCGCGCGAATGAAGGGCCAAAACCACTTCTCGAAACAATATGGCAAGATCGAATTTCGGGCGAAAATGCCCTCTGGAGTTGGTTTCTGGCCGGCTGTTTGGATGCTTGGCGACAATTTCCCGTCCGTTGGCTGGCCGGCTTGTGGCGAGATCGACCTCATGGAGAACAAAGGTGGAGTTCCTGGCCAGGTCCAAGGGACAATCCATTATTCCAATTCCAGCAATCAACATGTCCAGTCCACCGGGATCTATAATTTCCCGGCCGGCAATGGAGCGACAGATTTCCATACCTATCTTTTGAGTTGGACGACAGATTCGATTGCATGGTATGTGGACGGGCAGCTCTACGAGACCCAAACGTCGTGGTCGAGTTCGACTGGTCCTTACCCCGCCCCGTTCAACCAGCCATTCTATTTCATCATGAATCTCGCGGTGGGCGGAAATTATGTCGGCAATCCGAGCACCAACTCGATCAATGCCAGCGGCGTTTGGCCGGGTGACATGCAAGTCGATTATGTCCGCGTTTACGATTTAACTCCACCGCTGCGACTCGGAATTTCAATGACGAGCGGCCACGTTCTTCTAAGCTGGCCATCGGCCATCGTTTGCCATTTGCAGGCCCAAACAAATGCTTCCGGGTTCGGCGCCAATTGGTCTGACGTCCCTGGGGCGGTAAATCCGTACATTGTGCCTCCAGTTTCCGGCAATCCCGCATTGTTTTATCGGTTGACATCGCCGTGAACGAATTGAAATCCAAATCTAACTCGGTTATAAGAAAGGCGGCTTCGGGCAGCGGCGTGAATCAGAACATTTCAACTAAAAGCCGAATTTTGATTGTGGATGACCATCCACTCTTTCGGGAGGGACTGCAGCAACTCATCGCTCGCGACGCGGACCTTGAAGTATGTGGCGAAGGTTCGAACGCGACCGAGGCCATGCAGCTCATCGCCGAACGCAAACCAGACCTCGTGGTTGTGGATATTTCGCTCGGCGCAAGCAGCGGAATCGATCTCATCAAAACCATCCGCAACAGCTATGACGAGTTGCCGGTGCTCGTCGTCTCGATGCACGACGAGTCTCTGTACGCTGAACGATCATTGCGGGCCGGCGCGATGGGATACGTGATGAAACACGAATCCGGCAAAACCGTCCGAGCGGCGATTCGCAAACTTCTCGGCGGGGAAATGTACTTGAGCGAGCGGATGTCCTCGACGGTCATTTCCAAATTCATGCGCGGCCAGCCGGATCGCCCTGCATCACCCCTTGAGACTCTGAGCGATCGTGAACTCGAAGTCTTTCGCATGTTAGGTCACGGCAAAGGCACCCGGCAAATTGCTCAAGACTTGAATGTCACGGTTGCCACCATCAATTCGTTTCGAAACCGGATTAAGGAAAAGCTTCATCTTAAAACCGCGACGGAAGTGATGCTGCACGCGATACAATGGTCACGAGAAGAAACGCCAAATCGATAAAAGCGGCGGGACCTGGCGGGAGATTGCACTCGAACAATGGCTCATTGCGCCGCGGACAACTCACTCTTTGCATCAACTCATCCAGATATTCGAATTCAAAATAGCGCGCCCCTGCGAAGTATAAGTGGACGTAACCTTCTGGCTGTGTTACACGTCATACACGTTCGATGAGAAAATGCATGAACATATCAGCCACGATTTGGCCGGCACTGTCGGTCCCGAAAGGTTTCGGGGCACGTCATAGCCGGTTAAGCCAGGGTCGTGCGTTCAACCTTAGGCCCTCCAAACCGTATCGAGGACAAACCTCCGAAGCGAATTTGGATAATGGAAAGGTAAGCAGGTAACGAATCGAAAGAGAATTTCTTCACCCTGCTTGCCGCGAGTAAGCAGGGTTTTTTGTTTGTAAAGTATGACGGTCAATAATCAGAACGAAAGGCAACGGTCTGTGAACGATAACGAAACGACGTCTTGATGATGTCTGACAGTGCCAAACGAATTCGGGCGCAGGAAAGCCGAGGCTTTCCACCGGTGGATTATGTCCACGTGGAGCGAAGACGCGCGCCGAGCTGGTTTGAAACGCTTTTACATTTTAAGGGCTTTTCAGGAGGTGTGCCTCTAAACACCGAAAGAACCACCGTGAAACCGTGGGTTGGTATCGCAAGATAGCAAGAGGTGTTTGTTCTTTGTTGAAATGGCAAAGCCCCGGAGCGCAATGACGCTCCGGGGCTTCTTAATTTCCGCGGTTGTGATTTAAGAGTAGAATGGCTTCTCGCCAGGGAGCATGTCCGGGTGCGATTCCCGGCAGCCGCACCAATTTTCCACAGGCCGTGCGCCAGCTTGTGCAACAGAGTCTCCAAAACTCAGTTTGCTCGGGGCAGCACCGAGACGGCCTGCCAAATTGAAATCCTTTTGGGGCCGTGGCTGAAAAGTGAAGCGCCTGCCTTGCAAGCAGTGCCAAGCGGGAGCGTTACCCGCCGGACTCCACCAATTCAAGAGTGTTTGGCAATTGATCCAAGTCTCGTTTGGCGCTTCTCATTCGATTGCCACCAACCGCCACTACTCACGTCCAGGCAAGTCAACCAACCGCCGTTGACGGCACCGGTATCAATACACAGTGCGAAACCGAGATCCAGGATTTGACCGGATCGTTGAGGCGAATGGCCGCACACGATGCGCTTGCCCGATTTGTGAGGTTTGAGACGATCCAACGATTCCCAATACAACAGCCAATCGGGTTGTTCGTCCATATCAGCTTCGGCGTCCAGACATGCGTGAACGAAAATGTGGTCTTCCGTCTCGAAATGTCGTGCAGTGCGCTCGAAGAATTTCCAGTGGGAATCCGGGATCATTGTGGTCCACTTCTGATTGTATTCTGCGCGGTACGAAATGAGGGCTTCGAAGCCTCCGTAACTCTGCCAAACATTCGCTTTGAGAGCATCCTCGCGCGCATCGAGGATCATGGCTTCATGGTTTCCACGGAGAAAAACGGGTGCGCATTTGCTACTCAGTAGCAAAAGTGATTCGACCACCTCGCGTGACGCCGGGCCGCGATCAATATAGTCACCGAGGAAAACGATGCGGTCATCGACTCGCGGTGCGACCTGTTCCAAGAGCGTCGTCAGCGCGGTATCGCAACCATGAACATCTCCGATGGCCAACGTGCGCATTTTCAGGTTGGAAGCGTAGAATGCCAATTTGTGTTCTTCCAGATTTATTGCGGGGAGAATGAGATTCAGGCGAGCCTCATAAGCTCAGCCTCCCTGGGCGCGACTCCCACCCCCGCTACCATTTTTCTCAGGGAGGTGGTCCGGCTGCCGGCCTGTAAATCCGGTGTCAAAAAATAAACGTCGGAAGTGACGACTGGAGCATTACCAGCACCTCCCACCATTTCAAATGTAGAAGGAAGAATGCAGAATGAAGAACAAATCCGCACACTGCGTTCTTAATTCTTCATTCTGGGTTCCGCATTTCAAGGGCTCCCGTAGCTGAATAGAAAAGCAACCCGTTGTCTGCGGGAAGAGTGTGGGTGCAAGTCCCACCGGGAGCGCCATCCGAATTCAAAAATGAAGAACGCAGAATGCAGAATTAAAACGCAAGAAGGCCGTCGATTCCTTTCGCGAATTCTTCAATCTTCATTCTGCATTCCTCATTCAAGAGAATCTTACCGCAGGACCTTTTCTAGGTTTGGTGTCCTGCGTTTCTCACGCCCTGACGAAACAGCCGTCAGGGCCATCAGCGCGTAGTGTAGCAGCCAACACACTCGGCTTGGGACCGAGGGATCGCAGGTGCAACTCCTGCCGCGCTGACCATTTTGAGTTGGTAGTCGAGAGTTGATAGTTGAAAGACCGCGCTCTCGCGTCTTCGTATCAACTATCGATTCTCAGCTATCAACTAACCCGCTGCCGTGGTCGAACACATCAGGCATCCGCCTTCTAAGCGGAACGATGCAGGTGAGAATCCTGCCGGCAGCGCCAAGTCGTAATTGCCAGGTGGTGTCAAAGTAGCACGACGGTTTGTTAAACCGCACGGTGTTGGTGCGAGTCCAACCCTGGCAGCCAGTTTTGGTTGATAGTGGATGGTTGAAAGTTGATAGCCGGAAACCGTGCTCTATCAACCATAGACCATCGACTCTCAACTTCTGAGGAAGGCAGGCAGATATAAGCTGGCTGCGCCTGTCTTGAAAACAGGATCCGGTCAAACCGGAGGTCGGAGCATTACCGACGCCTTCCGCCATTGAACCCTTAACGAAAGGAAATCTCATGAAGCCCGTTACTCGATATCAGAGCAAATTGCTCTTTCGCAGGAGCTACAAACCAATTCGTATCCGAATCAAACCGGCGAAGTTGACCTTTGTCTTTCGTCCGGCGGGTTTCGGATTGAAACCAAAGATTAAGATCGTCCCGTAGCTCAAGAGCAGAGCACCCGGCTGATAACCGGAAGACGCAGGAGCGTTACCTGCCGGGACGACCATTCAAACGCAGAATTGAGAACGCAAAACGCAGAACGCTCGGTCGTTCTACATTCTTCATTCTGCGTTCCTAGTTCAAAACGCCCCGAGTAGCTGAGGCAGATTAGCGCCTCCCTGAAGCGGAGGAGACGTTGGCGCGATACCAACCTTGGGGACCACTCATCCACCAATCCAGCACTCTGCCCATGAACACCATTAATCCCGTAATCCACAAATCCAATAATCCATCTCGTTCGCCTGTGCGCCTTTTCGCCTCGGCCCGAAGCTGGATCGAGGGTGAAGCGGTGCGCCAACTCTTTGCCACGGCGAAGCTCGACGGGGTACGATTAGCTGTCGGTTTCCCGGATTTGCATCCGGGCATAGGCACGCCGGTTGGCGCGGCCTTCGTTTCTGAGGGGATGATCTATCCGCATCTCATTGGCGGGGACATCGGCTGCGGCATGGCGCTCTTCAAGACGGACCTTGTGCGTCGGGATGCAAAGCTCGAGCGCTGGGCCGAGTTGGAGTTCAATCTCGAACATCCTTGGAATGAGTATGTCAGCGAGTATCTTGCTGAGCAGGAACTTGAATCGACGGAGTTCGATTCGGCGCTTGGGACGATCGGCGGTGGCAATCACTTCGCCGAGTTGCAGACGGTCGAGAAGGTTCTCGATGCCGGTGAGTTCAAGAAACTTGATCTCGGCAAGCAGCAACTTGTCGTGCTTATTCACAGCGGTTCGCGTGGATTGGGGGAATCTGTTCTGCGCGCTTATGCTGAGCAGCATTTCGGCGAAGGTGTCGAAGCGGAGTCGTTCGCAGGTGGGGAATATCTTCGCGGGCACGACTTCGCGGTGCGCTGGTCCAAGGCCAATCGCGAACTCATCGCGCGGCGATTCGTTGCGGCGCTCGGTGCGGAAGCCGAATGCCTTTGGGATGGCTGCCACAACAGTATCACTCACCTCGAAAGCAATGGTGAAATTCTTTGGGTTCATCGCAAAGGTGCAGTCACTGCCGAAGGTGAATTCGTTGTCATCCCGGGTTCGCGTGGTTCATTGAGCTATCTCGTGAAGCTGATTGGAGATGGCGAAGGCCACGCCTGGTCGTTGGCTCACGGCGCTGGCCGCAAATGGGCACGGAGCGAGGCTCGACTTCGCATGCGCGAACGCTTCAGCGCTGCTGAACTCGCGCAGACTGGCTTCGGTGGCCGGGTTATCTGCGAAGAGCGCGACTTGCTCTACGAGGAAGCGCCAGCCGCTTACAAAAACATTGAGGCAGTGGTCCAGGACCTCGTCGATGCAGGACTCGTGTCCGTCATCGCGACGTTCCGACCGCTGCTCACTTACAAGACACGCAAAGCAAAACGCTGAGGAAGTGGTGGGACAAAGGAGTGATGGAGTGCTGAGCAATCAGCACTCCTACTCCAACATTTCAGCGCTCCATCTTTTTCTGTCCGTGAATGCAAAGCCGCTCGAGCAGCCTGTCTTTCAAGCAGGGCCTAATCGGTGCGAGTCCGATCACGGACACCATTTAATTGCGGAATGTGGAATGCGGAATAATCTGCAGAAGAGTATAGTCGTCTTCATTCCGCATTTCGCACTCCGCATTTCGCATTCATAACGCTCTCAAAGTGTAATTAGTTTCTGCACGCCGCTCTGCGAAGGCGGAAGTTCGTGGTGCAAATCCACGTGAGAGCGCCAGCTCTTAATGTAGAATGAAGAACGAGGAATGTAGAATAGAGGACTGAAATTCGAAACCAGATCTCAGCCATTCTGCATTCTCGATTCATCATTCTCCATTCAACGGCCCCTGTGCCTCAGCAGCTACAGGGCGAGTTTCGTAAACTCGTATTCGTCGGTGCGAGTCCGACCAGGGGCTCCATTTTGAAATGAAGAAGTCAGAATGTAGAATGTGGAATTGAAAGGCGGAGAAGATCGTCGGAGATCACATTTTGAATTCCGCATTCTTCATTCTGCCTTTAGAACAGGATTGTGGTGTAATTAGCAGCATCTCTCCCTGTGAAGGAGACGGTCCGGGTGCGAATCCCGGCTTCCTGACCAAATTCATTTTCGATGGGCCGAAGTTGATCGGTTATCTTCCACCATAAGGAGGGCGTACCGTCCGTGGCGAAAGCCTTGGCGGTCCGGGTTCGATTCCCGGCATGGAGTGCCTCCGTTCGATCATGTCACTTGTCCATCCGATCACCCCGTAGTTCAACTGCGAGAGAATACCGGGATTTATTTCCGGGAGATGTGGAGCCATGGCGGTATCCAAATCGCTCCTTGCCGCCTTATGGTGCCCTCGGCACTTTGATGGGCCGAAGTTGCGGGCTATCGGCTATCAAACGCGTGGTCGCGGGTTCGAGTCCTGACTTCGGCTGCGGCCTTCGCCCACTGCAAGCGCGGCTGGGGAAGGCAACGCCGCACTGGTCATTTCTTTCGATACGCCTGCTTGAGGCGATTGATGTTAATTTTCTGCATCTTCATCATCGCCTGCATGACGTTTTTCGCCTTCGTCGGATTTTTATCGTGCATAAAGTCCAGAAGAATCGTGGGGGTGATTTGCCAGGTAACGCCGAATTTGTCAGTCAGCCAACCGCAGGCGATTTTCTTGCCGCCGGCTGAAAGTTTGTTCCAAAGCGTGTCCACTTCCTTTTGATTTTTACAATTCACGAGCAGGGAGATCGTTCGCGAAAATTTGTCTTCCGCACCGCCGTTGAGCGCCATGAATTTTTGGCCCTCAAGTTCGAATGTGATCGCCAAAATGCTGCCTTTCGGTCCCGGTCCTGCTTCGCCGCAACGCATGATTTCGACGATGCGCGAATTTTTGAAAATGGAGAGATAATATTTAACCGCAACTTCGGCATCTTTGTCGAACCAAAGGAACGGAACAATTTTTTGAGCGTATTTATTTTTCATGGTTTTTCGAGGAGTTGCGATTGTCGTATGAACGCAGAACTATTTTTATAATTTTAAACAGCGTCGCCGTAATCCACGCAAGCTCTTAGAAAAAGCAACCCGGCCACATTTTGCGGGGGGGTATCATTGCCTGCGCGTTCAAAAGCGGCAGCTTTCCCGCCGCGAATTGCGCAATTATGGATTACGTAACGAAGCGTTACCCTGCGGAGCGCAGTCATCACGGACTTTGTTCGGTCGTAGCGACTGAACGGCCTGCCCCGATGGCTATCGGGGTTCAAAGACGCTAAGGAGAGGCAAAGCGGGCGGGGGTGGAAGCCTTCGCCCGTTCTATTTCGCAACCCCAGTTGAAATGAAAGGACATATGAAATCTAAACGCACCAAGACACCGAAACGTCAATCCAAGCTGCTGCTTAAACTGAAGCTGTGGGGAAATTACATCGATGACGCATATCAGCTCGAATCGCTGTTGGCGAAGAAGCCTGCGCGTCTTCAGATTGAATTTGTCGGTTCGGGCGAAATCCCGCCGGATTCAGCGCTTCTGATGCGCTCGATGATTCTCAAGCGGTCGCCCAGGACTCGCATTGTGACTAACGCCAGGTCCAGCCTGCAGGGCGCGACCGCGCTCATCTGGTTACTCGGTGACAAGCGACTCATTCGCGAAGACGCCAGGCTCCATTTCCGTCCTGCCGGACCATTCGTTGCCAACGATGTCTCGACAGGCTGGAAAGACCGAAGCTTCTTCCACGACGATGACATGGACGAAGAAGATTATGTGCGGATCCTGCACGCGATTAACGAATTCCTTCCGGTGAAGGAGTTGGCTGGTCGGCCAGTCGAAGTCTCGGTCTTGAAGGAATTCGGATTAATCGACAACGAAACGGTCGATGACCTATTGGCAACCGCCTTTGGGAGGGCAAAGGAGCGGCGTGAAAGGCCGCGGACTAGTAATAAGAAGGAACTCGTAAAAGAGGCCAACTGGTGACTGCCGCGAAAACGGCGGCATTGATACCTGGCTGAACCGAAATATGCGGGCGGAGGCCAAATTCTCCGCCCGCTCATGCAGAAAGTCCCGTTAGCCGAGCAGCTCAGGCAGCGGTCTGCAAAACCGCGAACGTGAGTGCAAATCTCACACGGGACTCCAATTTATTCTGGCACAGGTGTTGAGAGATACACGCTGCTGGCCGTCCGCAAGGACCTTCCAAACCGGAATAGAGAGAGCATTACTCTCATGCTCGACCATTTCACGCGACGCGAAATCCCGGTGCCGGCCAGAACCTCACAGATTTTGCCGCGGCGGTTCAACTCCGCCTTCGCGTCGCGGTCCTTGCGGACGGCCACCATTTTGCTCCGAGAACTCGAGTAGCAGAGTATCCGTCTCTTAAGCGGACATGTCAGGGTGCGAGTCCCTGTCGGAGCGCCATTTTAGCGTCCATGGTGAAACTATTATCATCCTCCGCTTCGAACGGAGAGTTTGCAGGTGGGAGTCCTGCCGGATGCCTCAATTTACGATCATGTTAATCGGACACCACTAACTGCCTATACCCATAAATGCCGATTACACGTGTGCCACCGATCACGCTCTCCACATTCTGATGCTGGTGTCCATGAAGCAGCAGCTTTGGCTTTGCCTTTTGGACGTATTGATTGAAGGCAGCAAATCCCATGTGCACGTCGTCCTCGCGATCATGAACCAAACGCGGAGAATTGTGGGTCACGAAGATGTCCACCGCCGGAAAGCCAACCAGGCATCGTTCGACGTCCGAATCTTCAAAAAGATAATTGCCACGCGGTTTATATTTCCATGAACCGCAAAAGCCGCCGAACCTTACGCCGCGAAACTGAAAGACACTCAAGTGCAAATCTCGAATTGGCTGAGGAAAAGGAGCGCTGGAATCGTGATTGCCTTTGACGGCCATGATCTCCTTGCAGCGGCACCTCTTTGCGGCTTCCAAAATTAATGCGTCCGGAAGATCGCCGCACGATACGAGCAGATCCACGTTGCAATCCGGGATTTGTGGGCCAAGCGATTCATCATCGGCAATGATGAGCAGGTTCATGGAGCATGAAGCTAGCGGCAACCGGCGTAGATTTGCAATTCCGCGCTCCGAATTCCGCATTTAAACGCCGCGTTAGTCCAACTACAAGAGACGCTCCGCTCAGAATGGAGAGGTTGGGGGTGGAAATCCCTCACGCGGCACCACTTTTGAATGAAGAATGCAGAACGAAGAATGAAGAATGGAAAGCCACGCGGCAGCGCAGCTTCTTTCTGCATTCTTCATTCTCGCTCTAAACTCCGCCAATAGGTCAGTTCCGTTCATTCATTGATATAATCGTCACCGATCCAGAAAAAGTAACCGGCAATCATCCATGCGTTCGCAAAAGCGTTTTTCCATTTTACCTGTTTAACCCATTCAACTCATTTAACCCATCGCACGAACCGCAGTCGAGCCAGCGCTCAGGCAGGTTTCATAAGCCCGCTTTGCCCAGGGCAGCACCGGGGACTGCGACCACTTTGATTCATTGCAACCCATTGACAGGATGGTAGCGTTTTGCTACCCTATCGCTAATGAGTCAGCCAGTTAAAATCTCAGACACGTTGGTCCTGGATGCGCGGCTCACAGGAGAAATCGCGGAACGCTCGATTGCCGGGCAAATTGAATTCTGGGCACGATTGGGTCGCGCGATTGAGCCCCTGTTGCGCGGTGACCAGGCCATGGCCCTTCGCCGGGCCGGCGATGCAAGGCCGCTTTCGGATTGTCTTCGGGACGTGGATTCTCCGGCAGGCCGCCGGCGCATATCTGACCACCTCAAAACCCGGCCTTATCCTCATTACGAGCAGGCGGATTCGCCTGGCCTCTTAATAAAGATAGATTCGAATGGCAAACGGACTTTGGGTCGCTTTGTTAATCGTCAGTTCGAAGCCGTCAAGAAGGCGAAGCGGTGAAACGCGGGCGCCGCTCTTCGGAAAGCGCCGGAGATTCCTGGGGCGGATACTTGGATCGCCGGCCAATTTTGGTCGCGCTTGCGGGTCCCAATGGCGCGGGAAAGAGCACATTCTTCGAAGTTCATCTCAAAGCCAGTGGTTTACGCTTTCTTAACGCCGATCTGCTCGCCAAAGAATTCGCAGTGGATGCGTACGAGGCCGCGCGCATAGTTAGCGCCCTCCGCGTCGAGCTGATCAATCAGCGTGAAAGCTTCGTTTTCGAGACAGTCTTTTCAGATCCCGTGGGTGACAAGCTTGCCCTCCTTAAGCAGGCGGCTCGGGCAGGTTATGCCGTCGCGCTCTGCTTTATCGGAATCTCAGACGCAAATACATCTGAGCAACGCGTTTCCATGCGCGTTTCACAAGGCGGACACGATGTTCCAACCGAGAAGTTGATTGCGCGTTTCCCACGAACACTTGCAAACCTTGCCGCAGCGATCCGTCAATTGCCGTGCGTCCTCATCTTCGACAATGATGACTTGCGAACTCCCTTTCGCCACGTTGCTCTCTTTGTGAATGGTCGTCGGCTCCAATTGAACGAGCCAGCTCCGTCATGGCTCCAGCCGCTTCTGTAAAGGCGCCAATGCTTCTTCGGCCTTGGCCTTGAACCGCGTTTCCGCGGATCGCCCAAAATTCTGACGGCCTCCACTCAGCAGCCTGTGGATTTCTTTTGTAAAGAAATTCTGCCGGGGCAGCACCGGCTGGAGGCTCCATAAATCCATCTTCCGTGGCTCGCGTAGTCCAATAGTAGAGGCACGACGTCGAGAACGTCGCCAGTGCAGGTGCGAATCCTGCCGCGAGCACCATTTTTTGAATTGGAGTATTGGAGTTCCGGAGTGTTGAAAGAGAAGTGTGCTTCTTTCCATCACTCCATCTCTCCATCATTCCATTTCTTTCAGGAGCCGAAGCCACAGCAGACCGGCACCCGACTTTTAATCGGGTATGGTGAGGTTGCAACTACCTCCGGCTCCACCAATTCATTGCCTCGTGGTGTAACAACAGCATGCCGGGTTTTGACCCCGACGGTCCTGGTGCGAATCCAGGCGAGGCAGCCATTTTTGGCAAGTCAAGCTTCGACCGCCCGATGGTGAAACAGAAACTGGATGGCATGATGATTGTGGCAGGAGCAAGTTTCACCCCGTCACATCCAGTCCCACTAAGCGCATCAATTCGAGCGCGTTGCTTTGCTCGACTACTCCCGGCCGCAAACGGTAATCGAAGCTCATCTTACCGTTGAGAATCTGGCCTTCAAAATGGTAATTGGCACCACGTGGCTGGATTTCTTCGGCGATCTGGGCCAACGCGAGGTCGTGCGTGGTTATCAAGCCAAGAGCGCCGCGTTCAACCAGAGTCCGTGCCACGCATCCGGCCCCAATCCGACGGTCATGCGAATTGGTGCCCCCTAGAATTTCATCGAGCAGGAACACCAGTGACGTTCCTTGCCCCGCGAGCTTCACGATTTGGCCAAGACGGGTGATTTCGGCATAGAAACGTGAGGTTCCTTCCTGAATGGAATCCACCGTGCGAATGGATGCGCCGATGCGCAAATGCGTCATGCGGAACTTCCGCGCGCGCACCGGCGCTCCAGCCAGCGCCAGCGCCAGATTGACACCGAGGGTCCGGAGATAGGTGCTTTTGCCGGACATGTTGGATCCGCTGACCACGATCAGCCGGTGGTTCGGGCCAAGCGACACATCATTGCCCACGCATTTGGCGTCGACCATCAGGGGATGCTTCAGGCCTTCGGCTTGGATTTGTGCGGGAGCCGAGGCGGGCAGAATTTCTGGAAAGGGGTCCGCTGGGTGCTCAAAGGCATAGCCAGCTAATGACGAGAGCGCCTCGATTTCACCCAAACGGCGAAGCCACGGTTCTACCATCATTCCGAATCGTGCACGCCAGGCTTCTATTGCGAAAGCAACTTGAGTTTCCAACAGAAACCAACCACTGATGGCCACAATTACCGGATTCCCTCGGGAGGCGATCCAGGAATATAACGTGGCCAGATGCTGGATCGCCTCGGAAGCGCAAAGTCCACCGGCTTGGTCCCCTGCGTCCACGCGCCTCAACCGTTCGCTGTTGAAATTTTCCGCTTCCAGATATTCGAACATGCTGGCTAAGCATTTCAAGTCATGCTGAGCTACACCCGTCGTCCGCGTTACCTCCTGAACACGGCGTTTATAGAACCGGGCCACGGAATTTTGGACGGCAAGTATCAGCAGGCACCAGGGCCACTGCCCTGCGATGAGCAAAGCCAAATTCAGCCACGGCAGCCAAAATGCCGCCACACGAACCGCATTCGAGTTCAGGCTACGCGGTTGGCGGGCCCAGGAGATCAAGGATTCAGTAGGAATCCACGTCTGCGCCTCAGCGGCGAGGAATCCCAACCGTTCTCTAAAATCCACTTTGGGACTCATTTCCTTGATTGCCTCCTGCCGCGCCACGATTTCCTGGAGCGAAGCGGGTTCCAACAACCAGGCGGCCAATGTGGTCCGGCCAATCTGTGTATGGGCTGCGTTCACTAGTTCGAACAACGAACCCACCCCAAACATGTCCAGGTCCGCCGCATATGGATGGTGTGGATCAAGGAATTCCGTTCCGGGGGACCCTTTCCCTGACCATTTTCCGTCCAGGCGTTCAAGTCCTGATTGATAGAAACGCATGCCGCGGCGAGCTGCGCTCCTGGTGTTTTCGATCCGAATATGCCAGATCCCTGTCAGAAGCAATCCTAGCAACAGGATCATGAGGACCACGCCCCAGGAAACTGCAGAGCGGCACAGCACTGCCGCCAGCGCCAACAAGCCGAAGAGAAAAAAGACCCGCAAATTGCCGATCCGCGAATGGGATTGTTCGAACGCCTCCGCGCGCCGCGACCAGTTCGACAACCGCGACTGGTATTCTATTCTCGGATCCACACTCATCTCACTGGAATTCAAAAACGTGTTGGCTTGACGATTTTGAAACCTGCCACAAGGCAGAGATGAAAAATCAAACCGACGCGCAGCCGATTTAACACTTTATGCCAGATTTGCAATGCTGAGCCAACCTTCGCTCTTCCGAGCTTCGGCTCGGGGAGCCAAATTTCCGGCTGCAAAGCATTAAAGTGATGCAACGGACTTTTAATCCGTAGAACGGGGCGCGTTACCCTGGCGGGCCACCATTTCCTTCTGCCGGGTCGTCTAATTAGCAGGACATCGCCCTTTGAAGGCGACTGTGGTGGTGCGAATCCGTCCCCGGCAGCCAATTTTGGCAAGTCGAGCTTCGACCGCTCGGTGGTGAAACAGAATCACGTCTGGCCTACACCCAGAAATCGGAGGGGCAGCACCTTCCCGAGCGACCAATCCTTTTGGATCAAGCCCCAACGAGAGCCAGGTGGTTCAGCTCACTGAACTCCGTGGCGAAAGCCTCGGAGGCAAACTTCACTTCCATGAATCCGTTCCAGGGCTTTCCGATCCCCACCCGCCTGAGCACAAACCATCGAGCGACACGGAATCCAAGCGCGGCTACTAAACCACCTGCTATGAACAGCACCGCGTAACGTTCACGTCGCCCATCGCCAGTGGTCATCGCTAGCACCGGTACTGCGATGCCGCTCAGGATCGAAAGCCAAATCATGATCTGGAATGAAACCGCGAGCACTGCGATTTTCTTCGCTGCGGGCAGCCGCAGACCGGTCGTCGAATATGAATTCAAGAACCCTCCTGGGAGGGGGACCACCATCGAGGTCGAGGTTCGTTTGAGCTGCACGGTCGCAGTCGGCGACAATTCGTCCGAAAATGGGCAACGGTTCGGGAATTGAAGCTCCTGTTCCAGCGGCACATTTACACAGTATTTCATATCTCAATAGACGGCCTCAAAAAATGGCTTCCTGCACGTAAAGCAGATCCCGTACCACGACTACCCCAATAATCTATTAATCCAAAAATCCATTCCCTCCTGCCGCTGAGTGTGGAAGTCTGCACACCTGTCTCTGAAACAGGGAGAGCTGGAGCGTTACCAGCAGCGGCAGCCAATCCATCAATCCGTGCCCGCTGGATACAAACTCGGGAGATATTAGCCCGCTGTCTTGACAGCGGATTTCGAGCCATTTTGTGCCGATGTTATTGCCGATCGCATTCGCACTGAAATCGGCCATTTTCAGCGGCCGTTTTGCGATTCAGTCGAGAAGAATTGCCGATCCATTTGCCGATCGTCGCGTCTTTGCCTCTTCGCGCCTTCGCGTTAAAAATTTCGTTCCAACGCTTACCCTTAGCCGCGCAATCAACAAAGAACAAACACCTCTGAATGGTGACAAGTGACGAGTGATTCGTGACGAGCAAAGAACCGCGCCGAGTGCCGCGGGTTTTTTTCACGCATCACGCATCACGAAACATTTATGAACAATACATTGACCAAAGCAACCGTGCTGGTCCTCAACCGCAACTGGCAGGCCATCAACGTGCGCACGCCACAGGAGGCGTTCTGCATGATGGCCACCAACGTCGCCACCGCACTCGAAATCAAGTTCGAAGACGCGCGTGTTCTCCCTCTCCCAGTCGGACCAGGAGAGAGCCGGCCTCCCCTCCGTAGTGCTTTTGACCAAGGAGGGGGTGAGGGGTCGGGTTCTTCCCTCGACACTCTACACTCGGCACTCGACCCTCGCTCCATCCGCCCCGTTACCTGGGACGAGTGGATCACCCTTCCGATCCGTCCGCACGACAACGCCGTCCAGACCGTTCGTGGCCCGATCCGAGTGCCAACGGTCATCGTGGCCGTCAACTACGCCAAGGTGCCGAAGAAGCGCCCGAAGCTCAGCGCGAAGACCATCCGCGAACGCGACGACAATCGATGCCAATACACCGGTCGCGTGTTGCTGCGTCCGGAAGAAGGCAGCCTCGACCACGTCCTGCCCCGCTCGCGCGGTGGCCGTGACACCTGGGAAAACCTCGTCTGGTCGAGCAAAGACGTAAACACCCGCAAGGCAGACCGTCTGCCACACGAAGCCGGCCTCAAACTCCTCAAGACGCCCCGGGCGCCAAGAGAACTGCCGGCCTCGGCCTTCATCCGCAACGCCCACAGCGTCGCCGACTGGAACCTGTTCGTGAAGGAATGAAACGTGCGTAGCAGCCGAGGCGCGCCGCGACGAAGTGAAGCGAAGGTGGGTAACGAGGCTGAAACTAAGGCCCTGAATGGGTGAGCGAAAACAGCCCAGGGCAAGCGATGCGAAAGCAAGCGCGGCCCTGGGCCAATATCTGAAAGAAACCTATCGCAAAGCCTTCAACAACCGCTTCGGATGCGCAGGATGAACCGGAAGCAGATCCGCATCATTGAAGGCCAGCAACAGCGCATTCTCATCAACGTCCAGCAAATGTTTGTCAGACGTGACGAGCAATGGGATCTTTATAAATGACGCCTGCGCGAGAATCTTCCCGTCGTTCTGTTCGGTTTCAGGAATCAGAGACGCGCCTATCAACCTCACTGCGAATCGGATGGCCAGTTGGGTGGCTGAGAGCGTGAACGGTTGGCACTTCCACTCGCCCATCTTTTCCAAAGCAACATTGGCGAGCTCCTGCTGCGGCGTGTCCCTCAACGAGGCCAGAAACGCCAACTCGGCAACCACCGTCGGCGGCACAAGCAGGGCATAACCTCGACCGGAAAACTCTTCCTTGAACTCATGGGCAAAATCCTCCTCCCCCGCGAGGTCGAACAATAGATTACTGTCCAGCGCCAGAGATTTCTTTGGGCTGGCCGCCATAAATCTTCGCCATGCCGCGCCGGAAATGCTCCGCCTCTTCCTCCGGCGTTAGCTTGCTCGCCAGCTTCCGGACCTTGGCAGCCAGACGGCTGCCCTCGGTTTCCTCGGGATAATCGAGTTTCTTTCGTTTGCTGGCCGATGTTCGCATGACAGACAGAACCTATCCGATTATGCAAATTACGCAAGAAGTTGCTGCCGCGGCGGCAAAGGCACGTGGGAAAACCTCGTCTGGTCGAGCAAAGACGTAAACACCCGCACGGCCAACCGTCTGCCGCACGAAGCCCAGGGGCCGGATACGAAGATCGTGATCCATACGCCGCTTTTCTTCCCCCTCCGGTTCCAGTGGACTCAGAGGGTTGCGCGCCCTATATGCGAGCCGTCGTGTTCGTGACCCAATTCGCTGCCAAGGGCACAGAGCGCAGCGCCCAGGAGTATCCCAGTCCGCTGCTTGTTCTTACCGGACAAGAATATGCGCAGATCACCTTTCAAGACTTGTACGACCGTTTGTGCATAGCCCTGCGTGCCAACCGCGGTCCCATCATCGCGGAAGTACTCAAACCAGATGGCTCCCAATCAATTGTGCGCGGCAGACCCAATAACCTGGAACAATAGAATCGAATTTACTGCTTGATACTGCCCTTGCTCCATCCGCGCAGGCGAGCGGAGCGCTACGGCAACTTCGTTCTCTCCGTTACCTTCTGTTAAATTATCCTCTTGTCCCTCTTTGTGAAACATGTTATACTTAACCCATGAAAACAATCACCATTCGCGATTTGCGGCAACGCTGGCCCGAAGCCGAGGCCGCATTGCAGGTTGAGGAAGAAATTCTCATCACCCGCGATTCCAAGCCGGTAGCCAAACTTGTGCGGATTAGTGAACCAGTCCGCAAGCGGAAGCGGTGGGACCCCGAAGCGCACAGCCGATGGCTAAAAAGGATCTGGCGTGGCAAAATGATGCCCAGCAGCGACGCAGCGCTGGCCCGGGCGCGCGCAGATCGTTGGGAGAAGGAGTCAAGCTGATCTATATCGATTCAAGCTGCCTGGTCAAAGTCTTCCGTCGGGAGCCGGAATCGGCTGCTGTTATGCAGGCGATTGCTCAGCAAGAGGTTGCGATCATAACAACCCTTGTCGAATTGGAAGTTCTGGTCCAATTGAAGGCCGACTACCTCGCAGGCGACCTGAGCCGTCCTCGCTGGAGGCAATTGGAAGCGCAGTTATTCGTGCTGCGTAATCAACCTCCTTATGAGTTCCGCGCCATTCCAGCACCGCTTTTCCGCACTGCGCTCCGCCAACATCGTAATTCCGGCGACGTTCACTGCCGCACTTTGGATCGCCTCCATGTGGCGGCCATGGAAGAGCTTGGCATGTCTCGACTGATGACTCACGACGAACGCCAGGCAACCGCCGCCAGAGAGGCGGGCTTTGACGTGATTTGGCCGAATGGCCATTGACCACCGACAGGTCAACAGGATTTCACGGCTCGCGTACTCCTGCCAACTCTCCTCCTCTCCGCCCGCCAAACCGACGACGCCCAAAAAACTCTGGCGAGCCTGCATCGCCGAGAATTGGGACGTAGTCCGCGTCCACGGCTAAGAAGTGCCGCAGATTTCATCCGGCATCTACGGCTGCGATTCTGTTGAAGTACTGCGAATGCTGCGCCGCGCCTATGGTGCAACGGCTTTGTAGTCCTGTTTTTTGGACGTAGCCACCTTCTGGAGACGCTTACAAAAAGGTAATTGAGTTGTAATGATGTTCTGTTTAGCCACGCCGTCGAATTGGGTAGATAGGTAAATATTATGAAAAAGACTATTGCAATTCTGGTTCTGGCGGCTGCGGGAATCACAACCGTAAACGCCGGAGTTCGTTTCGGAATCAACTTCGGAATCCCGGTTCCAGCCCCGGTTGTCGTGGCTCCAGCTCCGGTTTGCGCGCCGCCGCCAATGCCGGCACCGATTGTGGAAGCCGCGCCCGTCTGTCCAACGCCTGGCTATCTCTGGGTGGGTGGCAATTGGGGATGGTGTGATAACCATTGGGTATGGACACGCGGGCACTGGGGTCCACCAGTTCACCGGGAGTATGCTCCGCGCTGGGACCATGGCTATCGAGGGGTGGAGCACCGCGAGGCCTTTTACGGTGGGTTTCACCGGGATGGCCGCCGCTAATCACGAAGACCGGCAATGACTCGCGGACGCACTGTCCGCGAGTGCCGGTTTTAGCATTAAGGGCGGTCACCGGTTGGCGCGAGTGCTTCGGAGCGCCTGCATTGGAACCTCTTAAAAACTTCGTTCTCTCCGTTATCTTCTGTTCCCAACCCGTTTTATTTTTTTGCCCCTCATTTTCTTGCCTGTTTTCCCGGTGCGACCGTTGCATTCTCTCGCGGCTAAATTCGATTTATTCAGGTTCCGCAAGCCGGCCAAGGAACAAAATACTTCCCGAACGGGTGTCCCGAATGAAAAAGATAAAGGGATGATCCGCCCGAAAAACCGGTTGCGGCGGAGGAGGTTCCTCAATGCAGAGTCCCGCAACGGCGATACAAGTAGCGGCCGCTGCTTCCGTTCCTTCTTCGTTAACTTCGCCCCAGGCTTTGTGGAAAATTCCCGAGATAGAGAGCCACTTCGCTCCGTCTATTCCGGAGAAATCCGCATTAGGACCGAAGGCATCGGGCATCCCCATTCTCGCGAGGGTATCGTTGAGGTTGAAACAAGACTCCAACCTGAACCTCGGCAAAAATATCTCGACGTCCCTCCGTTTCATCCGGCCAAGCGAAGCCGAAATCAACCCCGGCGTCAGTCGCGCCTCAAGTTGAGCGCAGCCGTCCATTTTTCTCGGTAACAAGACGACCATGGAAAGACTCGTTTCGCTCGCATGCATTGCGACCGTGGATCCCGACAACGTCCGCCTCCGTACGTCGGCGGCTATGTGGTTCGTGGAAAGTTGGCCGCTGCGATAGGGAAGTTCTACCGCCTGGCATTCGGAATCCTCCATGTACCGCACGTTGTCATGGTGATGCATGAGCGGGACATTGCGCTCTCGGTTGCCAAAAAGGTGAAACGGTTGGTCGGCGGTTTCAGACTTTTCGAACGGATTCTGCCATGCTCCTTTGAAGTAAATCGCGTTGGCCAGGACCAGGCGCGTCAGTTCGGACAAGCTTTCCTGAGCCAAAATGTTTTGAATTCTGTCTTTAGTCGCCTCTGCCACCCAGCGATTGATCTCGTTTGCCGCGTTCTTGTATCCGTGAATAAAATCAACCTGTCTTAACTCCGCATGGTAATGGGTTTCCGCGATTTTCAGGAACTTGCGGAGAAAAGGGTGCCCTTGTTGTGCCCAGAGCGAATTTGCGATATTAAGTTCAATTCCCGCGTGCTTGCCGGCTTCAAGAAGCTGGCGCTGAAGGTCTTAAAAAGATGCATGCACCTCTCGCTGGTCATTGCCTAAATGCAAAACTTGCCGCATTTGCTTTTCGGTGTCACCCCGCGCGCCGGCATAGGTCATCGCCAGGCAGGTAGAGATACTGTAAGGCGAAAAAAAGAGATTCCCTGGCGCGGATTTAAGCTGGCCGTAAAGATCCAGCGCAAAAGCTGTGTTTCCATCAGTGACAGATTCGCGGTGCGTGGGTTTGGTGCCGAAGATTTTGGAGAACATAATCGTGGCTCCGGTAATTGTTTCAGCCGGAGGGTTCAGTCGCAATCCGAATTATCGTTCACGTCGAGCGATCAGCAGTTCCATTTCTTGCCAAACTGTCCGTACTAGGTTTCTATTCTGTGGTTGAGGGCCCATAGCTCAGCGGTTAGAGCAGGCGACTCATAATCGCTTGGTCGTAGGTTCAAATCCTACTGGGCCCACATCTATTATGCCGTGAGTTTATGTGCTTCAGGGGACGAACTCACGATTTCAGGAACGTGTCCGGAGCCTCAGCACAACGATGCTATGCGGCGGCACGGGACAGGCAAAATCGGGTTTCAGGTTGTGCAGTGTTGTCTCGACCGGAGTGACTTTTCGCGGCTCGGCAATCGAGTTGGTATCCTCAGGATTTCCAGCGAGGGTAGTCGCGGTTGCCTTTGACCCGAGCGAGCCGACGCCTTTGATATGAATATTCAATTGCTCCGCCGTCGGCTGCGGATTGACCAGTTTGAGGAAGATTTCTCCGGTCCGGCTGTCGCGTGTCGCGGCGCTCTGGATAGACGTGTCGGCGCCGTCAGTGGCTAAAATCTCGTCGCCGAGATTTCGACTGAACATCTGGAAGGCGTAATAACTAGGGGAGCCGTAAGAAGAAATTGCGTCATAGCCGATAAGGTCAGGCCGCCATTGGCGTCCACCGGGATTCACGTTGACGAGCAAGGGCGCATAACATTGCATCTTGATTAGATCGGAGTTCCGCTCTATGGCCGCCATGAAGGCAGCGTCTCCGATGGCGGCTTTCATCGAGGGCGTTGGCGGTTGTCGTCTTGCGCCGGCGTCCCACGGTTTAATTTTCGGGTCCTCGTGTGCCGCCCATTCACCGACAAAAATTTCAGACCCGTTTCGGTCATACTTTCGCGCATACTCGGGCGAGGTGCGGATAAAGTCGTCGGCGGCGCGGTAGTAATGTTCGTCGGTCATGTCGGGCTTGCGGCTGTGGACGCGTGCATTTTCGGATTGATCATTGCCGATGCTGGAAATGAGTTTCAGGCGCGGATAGCGCGCTTTGATGGCATCGTAGAGTTGCGTGAAGCGGGCGTCGTAGCTCTTGGACTTATCAAACCAGTCTTCGTTGCCGATCTCGACGTAGGTCAGCTTGAACGGCGCGGGATGACCGTCCTTTGCGCGGCGCGCGCCCCAGGGAGTCTTTGCATCGCCAGCGACGTATTCGATTTCTTCGAGAGCTTCCTTCACGAATGGTTCGAGATCGGGACCGGGATTGACGTGAGCGCCTTTGAGCGAATACCCGGCGTAAACTGCGAGGACCGGCTCTGCGTTCATGTCTTCGCACCATTCACAAAATTCGAGCAGCCCCAGTCCATCAGTCGAGCGATAGCCCCACGGGCATTGATGGCCATGACGTTCTTCGAGCGGGCCGATGGTGTTTTTCCAATCGAAACGAGTTTCAATTGTGTCCCCTTCGAGATAATTGCCGCCCGGAAAACGCAGGAATTTGGGATTCATGTCCACGAGCATTTGCATGAGGTCCTTGCGCAAACCGTTGGGACGGTCATTCCAGGTCGGTGGAAAGAGTGATGCTAACGCGATCCACACGGTCCCCGGCCGCTCGAGCGTGATTGCAAAACGCGCCTTGACTGTGGGAGTTGCCTTCCCGGTTTTGAGAGTCAGCTCGAATTTTTTCCATTGCGCCGCGAGTCCGGAAAAAGATTTCGATGCGTAAACAACGCTGCCATCCTCACTGACAAGGGAGAGCGTCAACGGACCCGTGAAACCCGGCTCGCCTCTTGCCCAAAGTGAAGCGCGGTAGTGCGTGTTGGGTTGCACTGGAATTCCCCAATAACCGCTGTTCGCCACGCCTGCGGGTTGTTTCTTTGCGGCTTTGGCCACGCTTAGCCGCAAGCTCATCGTGAGCTTGTCGTTAAAGGAATTGGCCGGGTCGAGCGCGATGGCAGCCTCAGCGCCGCCGTTGGTCACGACCGACCAATGGGCCGGAGCCGAAGCGTCATCCAGAAATGCGCGATTGCGAATTAACTCGGCGTAAAGGCCGCCGTCGTAGGAGTGATTGATTTCTTCGGTCATCAATCCATAGAGCCTCGGGCTGACTTTTCCCGCCGGATTGGTCGCATCAATCGTGAGCGTAGGATTGGCAGCGAGGCACGAAACGGCCGCCGTTGCGGCATAGATCAGGAACGCAGCGAGCTTTTTCATTTGTGCTGGAGTTTTTAGCAGGTTGGTATGGTGTCACGGTCAGGCTCTGGTTCTAATAACAGCTTTCCCAATCAGTAATCCAGCCGCTTTTCTTTGCGTCTCTACGGTTCAATGAGGTCGTTCCAGCTTGATTTCCCGCTCGCCTTGAAATCGAGCTCAGTCGATGGCAAGATCATTCCGTGACATTGTCTTTTCGTGATGATTTCGAACACGCAAGAATCTGATTTGGCTCAGCGGCCCGTGTCCTCTCCTTCGGCCTCGGAAAGCGCGACCAATGCAAAAACGCGGGTCGCTGACTGGCTCAACAAGCAAACCGGCCTGTGCGAAAGCGGTGCGCGGCAACTCGCCGATTACTTTGTCGCTATTTACAAATCCCTCGGTGTCATTCCGTCCCGCAAGAAACTCGTGATGGAGCGCTTCTTCGACGAGTCGGGTGGAATGCAGTTGGTCATTCATTCGCCATTCGGCATCCGGATCAATCGAGCCTGGGGACTCGCGCTCCGCAAACGCTTTTGTCGTTCCTTCAACTTCGAATTACAAGCCGCAGCGAGCGACGACGCCATTGTGTTGTCACTCGGAACTATCCATTCTTTCCCACTGGAAGAAGTATTCCGTTATCTCAACAGCAAGACCGTCCGTGATGTGCTCGTCCAGGCCCTGCTGGATGCGCCGATGTTCGGAATTCGCTGGCGTTGGAATGCGTCGCGCGCGCTGGCCCTTCCGCGGCAGCGTGGCGGACGCAAAGTCCCCGCGCCTCTCCAACGCATGGAATCGGAGAACCTTCTCTCCGCCGTCTTTCCGGATCAACTCGCGTGCCTGGAGAATATCGTCGGTGATCGCCAGGTTCCCGAACACCCGCTCGTACAGCAAACCATCGATGATTGCCTGACTGAGGCAATGGATATCGACGGCTTGATCGACGTGCTCCGCAAAATCGAAAATGGCGAGGTTGAATGCTTCGCGCGCGATTTGCCCGAGCCATCGCCGCTGGCCCACGAAATTCTCAACGCTCGCCCATACGCATTCCTTGATGACGCGCCGCTGGAAGAGCGCCGAACGCAAGCGGTCTATACCCGGCGCGCCGGCGACTCCGCTCGAAATGGGGAGCTTGGAATTCTGGATTCAGCAGCGATTGAAAAAGTCACTTCGGAAGCATGGCCACGCCCCATGAATGCGGACGAAGTGCATGAAGCGTTGCTGCTCGCGGGAGCCATCACGGAGGACGAGTTAAATCAGTTAGATGAGCAAGGAGACTTTGGGAAGGTAACCGAGTGGCTCGCCGAGCTTGTCGCGCAAAAGCGAGCCGGGCGTTTTATAGGGCGGAGAACATTTTGGGTAGCCGCCGAGCGATTGCCAATGTTGCAGATCATTTATCCGCAGGCAAAAATAGAACCCTCGTTGACGCCGCCGGAAGCCGAGTTGAAACGCATCTGGGAACGCGCGGATGCAATTCGCGAGTTGCTGCGAGGCCGCATGGAAATCATCGGGCCTGCTACGGCATCGGCGCTCGCGGAATTTTTCCAACTGCGGCAATCAGAAATCGATGCCGGCTTGCTCGCCCTTGAGGCGGAAGGATTCGTATTGCGAGGCAAGTTTCACCCCGGCGCTCAGGAAATGGAATGGTGCGATCGGCGACTGCTCGCGCGAATTCATCGACTCACGATCAATCGCCTGCGTGCCGAGATTCAGCCGGTGACCATCGCTGAGCTTCAGCGCTTTCTCGCAGCATGGCAGCGAGTGGATGAAGAGCATCGCGCTGAGGGACCGGAAGGTGTGCAGGCGGTGCTCGAATTGCTCGACGGATACGATTTGCCCGCTGCCGCCTGGGAGCCGCAAGTGTTGGCGTTGCGGGTCAAAGACTACGATCCGCATTGGCTGGACCAGCTCTGTTTCACTGGCCGAGTCGGCTGGGGACGGCTTAGCCCACGGCAAAATCAAAATGGCCGGCCAGGCTCGCCAGTCCGCTCTAGTCCAGTTTCGGTTTTCGCGCGCCAAAATTTGGCGGAGTGGCTTGAACTTTCCGGAATACCCTCTTCAGAGAACGCGCCAGACACAGCGAATGTGCTGGAGACTTTGTCACGAAAAGGCGCGTCCTTTTTTGGCGAACTCGTCAAGGAAACTGGCTTGCTGCCTTCTCGCGTCGAGCAAGCGCTCGGAGAATTAAGCGCGCAAGGATGGGTGACCTCGGACAGTTTTGAGGGATTGCGCGCGCTACTGATGCCGCAGGACAAACGGGCGTCGTTCACAGAGGCCGAACGTCGACGTCGGCACAAAACCATCACAAGTGTCGAATTTGCCGGAAGGTGGTCGTTGTTACGCCTGAATCGCAGCAGCCGGCGTGAGCAGGCTCATTCCAGCCATCCGGGAGGAGATCAGAGCCTCCTTACGTCGTCTGCTACAAAACTTATTGAGTTACAGAGTTGCGGCACAAATCGCGACCCGGCAATCGAGTCCTTCGCCCGAGTCTTGTTGCGCCGTTACGGCATCGTCTTCCGTCGGCTTCTCGAAAGAGAGTCTTTGAAAGTCTCCTGGTTCGAATTAGGCCGCGTCTATCGGCGATTGGAAGCCCGAGGCGAGATCCGCGGTGGCTATTTTGTCGGCGGCGTCAGCGGTGAACAATTCGCCTTGCCAGAGGGCATCGGTCTGCTGCGCTCCATTCGTAAAACTCCGCCGAAAGGAGAGTTGATTGCGATCAGCGGTGCAGATCCGTTGAACCTCGCGGGAATCCTTGCGCCGGGTCCGCGAATCGCCTGCGTAACTTCAAATCGTCTCTTACTACGGGATGGTGTTGCAGTCGCGGCACTCGAAGCCGGAAATATTGTCATGTTGGAAAATGACGGCGACTCAGCGAGTAACGAAATTGAAAGAGCGCTCCGCGTCGGAAAAATGACCGGGGCGCTCAGAAGATATTACGCCTAATCTCAAAAGGGCAGGGCGCGGTGTCCCCACCACGCCGGGAAATGACCGCCCACATCGCGAAGGTAAGCGAGTTCACGCTAACGGCAGCTTTCGGTGATGGTCGGGTTTCGGTCACCCATCTGGCTTGGCGTTTGGCAGGCGAGAGCAATTCATTCACCTTAAAAATTGTCACAAACTGGCCACCCTACTTGCCATGGCCAATTGAGGTTAAACCTCCGCAGCTCAATCACTTCGAACGTCAAGTCGTATTTCTACTGTCCACCCCTCCCG
>Ga0193709_1000018_pt1 | contig 77711 bp, 80 predicted proteins | sample H3c2metaG_FD_160571 | JGI IMG/M metagenome (GOLD analysis project Ga0193709, IMG submission 160571) | Soil microbial communities from a riparian zone of the East river system, Colorado, United States - H3c2 | ecosystem: Environmental > Terrestrial > Soil > Riparian zone | place: USA: East River...
GTTCCAGAATAAGGCGATCGAGATTTCGCGAACTGATGGGATCGAGGCCGGCGGACGGTTCGTCGAAAAACAGAATCTCCGGATCCAGCGCCATGGCGCGAGCCAGGCCTGCCCGCTTTCGCATTCCGCCGGAAATTTCCGATGGATAATAATCTTCGAAGCCGGACAAGCCGACCAGCGCCAGCTTGAGGCGGGCGATGTCATCACGATCGGACTCTGGCCAATCGGTGTATTCGACCAGCGGGAGCGCGACGTTTTCGGCCAGGGTCATGGAACTCCAGAGCGCGCCGCTTTGAAAGAGCACGCCATATTTGCGCAATTGAACTGCGCGCGATTCGTCGTCCATGCTCCAAAAATTCGCGCCGTCGTAGAGGACATCGCCCTGCTCGGGGCGTTGAAGACCGAGCATGTGCCGCAACAGCGTGCTCTTACCGGAACCGCTGTTGCCCATGATGACGAAAATCGAGCCGCGTTTCACCTGGGCGTTGATGTCCCGCATGACCACGTAAGACTCGTATGCCATGGTCAGGTTCCGAATCTCAATTTTGGTTTCGGTATTCTGCATGTGCTGGGGCTTATACTAATTGCTAAGAGTAACTACCGGCTGCGACGCGGTGGGGACACCGCGCCCTACCGCGAACATTTTGATACTGCGCTATGGAGTGCGCCGACAGAGCGCAGCGGCGACGGCGCTTTGGTTCATCCTGCCGCACGGGGCGAGTCCAAAGCGGTGTCGCGCTTCGCTTGCCACCGCACTCCATAGCAGCAGCAGAAATGCGCGTTCGTGGCAATTTCAGGATGCTCATTGCCCTACCTCAATAAGTGGAAATTACTTTTGGCATTCGATCTAAATGTGTAACGCGTTTGCGAGGACAGCAAAGATGCCATCCGAGGCGACGATGGCAGTAATGCCCGTCACGACCGCCCTGGTTGTCGCTTCACCTACCGCCGCGGCGCTGTAGCCCGACTGCATCCCACGGTAACAGCCGGCGAAGGCGACCAGAAATCCAAAGAACGAGCCTTTGCCGATGCCGAGCAAAAAGCTTTGGAGTTGAATGGCGTGCATAATCCGGTCGAAGTACACCGTTGGAGAGATGTGCAACATGGTGGCGGAAACGACGAAGCCGCCGAGGATGCTGATTAAGTCCGCGAAAATGCACAGAAACGGCATTACGAGGATTAACGCGAGCATGCGTGGAAGAACAAGGAACTCGAGCGGTGAGATGCCGAAGGTTTGCAACGCAGTGATCTCTTCGTTGACTTTCATGGTTCCGAGTTGCGCGGCGAAGGCAGCGCCTGTGCGGCCACAGAGGATGATGCCGGTCATGATGCAACCCATCTCCCGCACAGTGGCGATGCCGACAAGATCAGAGACGTAGATTGAAGCGCCGAATCTTTGCAGCTCGACGGCTCCGACGAACGCCAGGATCAAGCCTACCAGACAATTGATCATGGCCACGATGCCTAATGCTTGCGGACCGCATTGTTCGATGACCAGAAATGCGTCAGCCCAGCGGAACTGGGCGCGGCCACGCAGCAGATTTATGAAAGCCAGGACGTTTTCGCCCAGAAACCGCAACATCTGCAGCGCGTCTTGCCGGACCATCAGCGCATGCTCGCCGAAGTTCTGCAGAAAACTGGCTTTGGATGTGGAGACGCGGGCATCCTTTTTCTCCGGCACGGTGTTGGCCAGCCGCACTAACCTGCGCACACCCTCCGGCAGGCCGTCGCTGCGCAAATCTAGATTGCGGTCTCGGCAGAGTGCGACGCATTTGTTGATGAAAGCGACGAAGCGAGAATCCCAGCCCGTCAAATTGGTCGCGTCAAATTCCAGGAACCGTTCGGCAGCGCTTTCGCTCAAGGATTGTTTGATAACGTCAACGCCCGGCAATCCGCTCTGCCCGCGCCAATTTCCCGAGAGCGAGACGCGCAGCACGCCCGGGGACATGCGCTCGACCAGCAGATTCGGGCTGGGGACTGGTTCACTCACCGTTTTTGTTCACGACCGGATTTTGCCAGCCGCCAGGAGGGGTAACCCGCTCAACTTCGGTTGGTCCCCACGTTTTTGGTTCGTATTCATGGACCGGCGTGCCTGCCTTGAGCGCGGGATCAACAATCCGCCATGCTTCCTCAACGTAATCTTCGCGGGCGAATAATGTGGCGTCGCCGGCGATCGCGTCGCTGAGCACGCGTTCGTAGGCATCCATCTCCTTGGCGTAGGGATGACGGCTGGCCAGCAATTCCGATAACTCGCTCTTCGATTCCTCCACAGGCGAGGTGACATTTATGCCGAAACCCATGACGATGTCCGGACTGATGCGCAGCCTGACGTAGTTGGAGTCAAGGTCGTAGCGCTTAAACATCGTTGGCGGCTGACGCAAACGAATGAGGATTTCAGTACACGTGACGGGAAGGGATTTTCCGGCGCGGATATAGAAGGGCACTCCGCGCCAACGCCAGGAGTCGATGTGCAGTTTGAGTGCGGCGAAGGTCTCGACCTTGGAATCGGGCGCCACACCCGGCTCGTTTCGATAGCCACGGAATTGGCCGCGCACGAGGTTTTTCGGATCAAGCGGGGACATCGCCTTGAGCACTTTTACTTTTTCGTCGCGAACGGATTCGCTATCAGTCCGGATGGGTGGCTCCATGGCCAGGTTGGCGAGCACCTGGAACAGGTGGTTCTGCACGACGTCGCGCACGGTGCCAACCTGTTCGTAGAAGGCGCCACGTCCCTGAACGCCGAAATCCTCGGCCATGGTGATTTGGACGCTCTCGACATGCGTCCGGTTCCAGAAAGGTTCAAGCAACTCGTTGGCGAAGCGGAAAAAGAGCATGCTGTGAACCGGCTGTTTGCCCAGATAATGATCGATTCGATAAATCCGCTTTTCGTCGAATGTTTTGAGCAGAATTTGGTTGAGGTCACGAGCCGACGGAAGATCGCGACCGAACGGTTTTTCGATGATGACTCGCGCATTGCGGGTGCAGCCGGTCTTCGACAGTCCCTCGACGACGATGCCGAATGCAGCCGGCGGGATGGCGAGGTAATAGGCCGGGTTTTGTGCTGAGCCGATTTTCTGGCAGAGGGTCTGAAAGGTGGCTGGATCGTTGTAATCACCATCCACATATTGCAACAGTGCAGAAAGCTTTTCGAACGCGGCGGGATCGAGTCCTCCGTGCTTTTCGACGCTGTCTTTTGCCCTTTCCTTGAGCCGGTCCAAATTCCAGCCTCCCCTGGCTACGCCAATAACCGGCACGTTGAGCGTGCCGCGTTTGACCATCGCCTGGAGCGCGGGGAAGATTTTTTTGTAGGCCAGATCGCCGGTCGCACCGAAGAATACCAAGGTGTCGGCATGGGTAGAGTTTGGGCTCATAGTTATTTAGAGGCTGCTTTTTCCAGATGACCGCCGAAACCAAAACGCATGGCGGAGAGCACCTTATCCTGGTAATTGGCCTCGCCGCGGGAGGTGAATCGTTCGTAAAGCGCGGTTGTCAATACCGGCACTGGAACGCCTTCGTCAATCGCGGCCTTGATGGTCCATCGGCCTTCGCCGGAATCGGAGACGCGGCCGGCAAATTGCTCCAGCTCGGGATCAGCCACGAGAGCGTTCGCGGTCAGGTCCAGAAGCCAGGACGCGATCACGCTGCCGCGACGCCACACTTCAGTGACGTCGGTAAGATTGAGCTCGTATTGATAATGTTCCGGATCGCGGAGGGGTGTCGTCTCCGCATCAGTATCGCTCTTTCGCTTTCCTGCATCGGCGGACTTCAAGACACCAAGGCCTTCGGCATAGGCCGCCATAATGCCGTATTCGATACCGTTGTGAACCATTTTCACGAAATGGCCGGCACCGTTGGGTCCACAATGCAGGTAGCCTTGTTCGGCGGTCCCGTTGAGTTTTTCGCGGCCCGGCGTGCGCGAAATGTTGCCGATACCGGGCGCGAGGGTGGAAAAAATGGGGTCCAGGTGCTGAACCACGGCCGTTTCGCCGCCGATCATCATGCAGTATCCGCGTTCGAGGCCCCAGACACCGCCGCTCGTTCCAACGTCCACATAATGAATGCCTTTTCGAGCCAATTCCTTGGCACGCCGCAAATCGTCAACGTAATAAGAATTGCCGCCATCAATCAGAATGTCTCCTTGCTCGAGCAGAGGCGCCAGCTCGGCGATGGTCTGGTCCACGACTGCCGCCGGGACCATCAGCCAGATGGCGCGGGGCTTCGTCAGCTTTTTAACGAAGTCGGCTAGTGAGTCGGCGCCAACGGCGCGTTCTTTAACCAGTTCTTGCACGGCTTGGGGCGAGCGGTCATAAACGACACATTGATGACCTGCCCGGAGCAGACGTCGAACCATATTGGCGCCCATGCGTCCCAGTCCAATCATTCCGAGCTGTGCTGTTGTTTTGTCTTTCATAATCGAATTCTGTTGAATTTGTCTTTCATCGCGAACTTCGGAACGTGGTTCTTAGGACGTTGACGCGCAAGTATTGTTAATGCGCCCATACAGGAACTTTGGTGGAGGATTGCGGGGCACGCGATTGACGATTCGAGCGAATCTTATCCGCCACGATGGGGTTACCGGAGCATGCTTCTTTCGAGATAGAACTGGCGACGAAAGCTCGCCGGCACACTAGCCGGTAGGGACGACTTCCACGTACTTCCACGTCGTCCCATTCTTTGAAACAAATCTGATTGGGACGACGTGGAAGTCGTCCCTACCATCCACTTCTAATCGCACCCGCGTTTTTCGATGAGCACTAATTGCTTTTGTGAGAAAGCGCGTTATATCTAAGGCTACGCTGTTCGAAACATGAAAAAGGGAAAGCCAATTCGCGTTTTGTGCGTGGACGACCACCCGATTGTGCGGGAGGGAATGGCGGCGATCATGTCAGTCCAGCCCGATATCGTGAGTGTCGGTGAGGCCGGGGACGGTCAAGCCGCGATTGCCGGGTATCGCGAACTGACCCCCGACGTTGTAGTGATGGATTTAAGAATGCCGGTCATGGGCGGCGTGGACGCGACGACGCAGATACGCAAGGAGTTTCCACACGCCCGAATCATCGTCCTGACCACATATGAAGGGGATGAGGACATTCACCGCGCTTTAGCAGCCGGCGCGCAGGCTTATCTTTTGAAGGACATGGTGCGAACCGAATTGTTGCAAACGATCCGTACGGTTCATGCCGGGCAACGGCATATTGCTGCTCCCGTGGCGGCTCGATTGGCGGAGCACACGCCACGGACCACGTTGAGCTCGCGAGAACTTGAGGTCCTGCAATTGATCGCCAAAGGCCTGCGAAACAAGGAAATCGGGGCATCGCTGGACATTGCAGAGGATACGGTGAAAATCCATATCAAAAATATCTTTGGCAAGCTCGACGTGATTGATCGAACGCAGGCTGTGGTGATAGGTTCGCAACGCGGGTTTATTCGGCTCGACGGGGCGCACTAACCCGAAAGTGTTAGTCGCGGCTAACTGAGTCGGGTGATTCAACTACGCTCTCTTTGGCGCTAACGTTGGGTGTGCCTTCAGCGACACAACAAATCGGGGTCTTCGTCATTGACGATCATGCCGGAATGAGAGAAGGAATCAGCGCCGTTGTGAACGCGCAGCCAGACATGACCGTCGTGGGAGAAGCCAGCGACGGCCAGCAAGCGATAGAACGATTCAAGGCTCTTCAGCCCGACGTTTCGCTGGTGGACTGGAACTTGCCGGTGATTCGCGGAGAAGAGGTCCTCACCAGACTCAGCGCAGAATTTCCCAAGGCGCGGTTTATCGTGATTACGGCCCTGAATGACGATGATTGCATCCGACGGGCCCTGGGTCTTGGAGCGCAAGCTTGTCTCCATAAGGACATGCTGCGCCGGGAGTTGCTGCCAGCCATCCGGGCGGTGCACCAGGGACAGCAATATCTTCCGGACAAGATCGCAAATCGGCTTAAGAAAGACAACTGATTGGAGCCGTTGTTTCACTGTTGAAACACCGCACCTCCTGGGGAAAATTCGTTTTAACCGCTCGACAAGAGTGAATCTCGCGGTTTTAGATCGCGTATCAGCATTATGGTTCGACCCGCACAGGTTTGTGTTTTGGTCCTCGCGATCGCGCCCGCCTTTGCTCGGATTTCCACTGCGGCCACGAACCAGGTTCTGACGAATGTAGCGGCTATACTGTCGCTGACTCACGAGCAGGCGACCCAAGACATCCGCATCTCAATAACCGGCGTTGTGACCCTCGCTGAACCAACCTGGGGCGGACTGTTCTTCGTGCAGGATTCAACCGGCGGTGTGTTCGTGAACAACCAAAACCCGCGACCGGCTGTAGGCGACGTTGTTCAGGTCACCGGAGTCAGTCACGCCGGCGGATTCGCGCCGGACATCATGTCGCCTATATGGAAAAAGCTGGGAACCGCTCCGCTGCCCGAGGCCAAACTGGTGTCGGTGGAGCGGCTGATGTCGGGCGCTGAGGATGGAAACCGCGTTGAAGTCTCCGGTGTGGTCCGGTTCGCTCGAAAGGAAGGAGGGCTGCTTTTGCTGGAACTGGCAGCGGGCGGCTACCGTTTCCGCGCACACCCGCGGGCTTCCACGAACCTGGTTGCGAGTTCTCTGATAGGGGCCACGGTTCGCGTTCGAGGCACCGCTGCCGCTTCCTTTAACCGTGAACTCAGGCAAATTATCGGCGTCAACCTATATATGCCACAGGAGTCTGATTTAATCATCGAGCACTGGTATTTTATTGATCACGATCTCGATGCGGCCCTGTCCGATGCCTATATTAATACCGTGCCACCGACCTCTCCTGGCGCTTGGGACAATGGTGCTAATCTGAAATTATTCGGATTCGGCGGACTCGGAATGGATGATTATAATTGGCGCAGCCAATGGCAGAACTAGCACGCTTAGGCTAATCGAAGACGGCAGAATATGGACTTCATTCATGTCAGTACTCAATATTCAAACGCAGTCCTCGTAGCCCTACTGCCTTACATCTCTGACTTCGCGGGGAAGATGCATCTCCCAATCCTGACGCCGGTCACGCCAGCTCACGTTTTTGAGTTCAGGTGTAATCCGCGTCGGGGCGAAGTCGGAGGCCTCATCCTACTCACCAACGAATATCGTTTTGCATTCCAGAACGGCCACGTTTCAGCGTTTAATTCACCCAAAAGCTACTTCACTCTTGAGGATCCTGATGCCATCTCAAACTTTTTTGGACCGATCAAGATCAATCAGAAGGAAGCCGAGAAACTAGCCCGCAAGGCAATTCAAGCGCTTGGATACAAAGATACCGAGTTTGGAACGAACACTGAGCCCAAGGTGGACTTACCTGAAAAATTCGGGACGAATCGAGTCGCGCGCTACCGCTTCCGATGGTTGGACCCCAAGTTTAGCGGCGAGAAGATAATGGGTGGAATCCTTCCCGCTCTGTTCGACGTGGAGGTAGATGCTTCCACCGGTGAAATTCAGAAGCTTTGGATGTCTAGTCGGGTAGCCAAAAGGCTAGCACCAGTTGTTTCTCTACCGGAGCAAGAGTTACCGAAAGCGCCAACGGAGGAGCCGACCAAACTTGCAGGGGGCATTAAAAACGAACCGGTGAGCCAGGAATATGCCGCGGCATTTCTACGAGCAATCCTGCCTGAGATTTCCGACTTCGCAAAGACCGTACGACTGCCCTTTCAATCGCCTTTCACCACCAATGATGTTGACTTGCCACGTTATTACTGTGGTCTCCTGCACGGAAAGCCTATCGCACAGATTTATCTCAGAAATGGCGACAGGTTTAACTATGAGCATGGGCGCGTTGTAGCCTTCTATGCGCACGACGCGTACTTCAAGTTTCCTGAGACGGGAAAAATGGAGGACTTCCTCGGAAACGTTAGCGTCAAACCGGAAGATGCTATCTCAATGTGCGAGCGCATAATGAAGAACCTTGGATACAAAGCCAAGCTGCCGAAGGTGAGTTTCGACGGACCTCGTTACGTTGGAGGACGGCAGTTTTCCAGGTATGTTTTTGCATGGTGGAAACCTGGACAAGACGGGCAACTCGCCATCTTTGAAGCGGATGCCGAAACGAAGCTCATCAAGTCAGTTTACTTTGACGATCCTTCACTCTGGCGAGAGTCGCCAAAGGTAAAATGAGCCAAAATCCAGCGTTAATTGAGGTTTTTGACGGTTTTTTGAGGAAAATGCATGGTTTTGTTGCTAGGATGCGGCATTCTGATGCCAGGATGTAAGTCCATCATCGATCTCAATGCCAACAATGCTGCTACTTCACTTAGCAACGCGATTGAAGGCACAGCTCAGAATCCGACAGTCAGTTTACTTGGAGGCACGATCTCCAACCCGCCGACTCAAGCTCAGGTGCAGGCGATTGAGAACAAGATTAATGAGTTGATCAACACTCTCGCTAGGCCGCTCGCATAAAAAGGCCGGCCACCGGGCTGAAATCAAAAAATATTCGCGGCGTTCCCTCTTTTTCTGCGCCTCGCCGTAGTCTCTCTAAAGGGGCAGTACAAAATCCAGCACACGTGCGATAGGCCCCGATCCGTCGTAGGGATAGGTTTTGCTCGTGAACCGTATCAGGCTTTATTTAGAGCTTACCAAGCCGCGGATCCTCGTGATGGTCCTGGTGACGGCGGCGCTGGGATTTTTGCTTGGCAGCCGGGAACACGGTTCTTTTGTGCCGCTCCTCCTCACGTTAATGGGTGTGGCAGGCGCGACCGGCGGGGCGGCAGTCTTGAACAACTATTTGGAGCGGGAGTTTGACGCCAAAATGGTTCGAACACGGGGACGCGCTCTCCCGGCAGGATTGATCGAACCGGGCCGCGCATTAACGTTTGGTGTAGGGCTCGTCATCGCTGGTGTCCTGTTGCTCGCCTGCGCCGTAAATCTTATGGCGGGCTTTCTTGTTTTGATCGCCGCGTTTCTTTACGTCCTCGTCTATACGCCGCTGAAACGCATTACCTGGTGGAACACCACCTTTGGTGCAATTCCAGGAGCGATTCCTCCGATGGCAGGCTGGGCGGCCGCTACTGGCCACATTGGTCCGGGCGCGTGGGCGTTGTTTGCAATTCTGTTTGCATGGCAGCACCCGCACTTCTTTGCGATCGCATGGATCTTCCAAGACGATTATCGCGCTGCCGGATTTAAGATGCTGCCCGCAATCGAACCGAGCGGCTCACGAACAATGCGGCTCACAATAGGCTTCTCGCTGTTTTTGCTCGGAGTGTCCCTCGTGCCGACGCTGATAGGCATGGCCGGATGGACGTATTTCTTCGGCACACTGCTGATTGGGCTGCTGATGCTCGTTGCCGCGGTGAGTTTTGCGCGCGAGCGCAGTGCCGCCAATGCGAGACAGTTACTGAAAGCTTCTATTCTCTATCTGCCTTTGCTGCTCGGTTTCATCCTCGTGGATGCCTGTTTCAATTGGTTCAGTTGATATGAAGAACCTGCCAAACTCATCGCAGCAAGTTGATCTTATTCGTTGTCTTGACGCCAAGGACGTCTGGATGACTGACTCGCGCACCGGAGCGCGGCTGACTCGATCGGTTGGCCGCGCTTCACTCCTGCTATTTTGGCTGGTTGCCTTCATCGTAATCCCGGAGGGCGTGTTGGCTGCCGAGAAAACAGACCCCACCCTGGTCCCAAGTATTTTCACCCCCGAATCGGCTCCAGCCCATGCCATTTCGCATCTTGCTGGTTTCGTGCTGGTGGTCACAGGTGCGATCTTCGTCGTCGTGGCTGGCCTGCTCCTGTATGCGGTCGTTCGCTTCCGCCGTCGTGCTTACGATGATGGCACAGAACCGCCGCAAGTCTATGGCAGCGGTCCCGTCGAAACTGCGTGGACAACCGTCCCCTTCCTGATCGTGATTGTCCTCACGTTGGCCACGGCCCGAGTCATCCAGGAAGTTCAGGACGCGCGCAAGCCGGTTGCCGCCCTGGATGTGCAAGTGATCGGGCATCAGTGGTGGTGGGAGATTCGATATCCGAAGCTGGGAATCGTAACAGCCAATGAACTGCACGTGCCCGTGAGCCAAGCTGGCACGCGATTGCCAACTTTCCTTGATCTGCGCTCCGCCGACGTCGTGCACAGCTTCTGGGTGCCTCGCCTGGCCGGTAAAACAGACCTCATCCCGAACAAAGTGAACTCGATGTGGATTGAACCTGAAAGGACTGGGCTTTTCGTCGGTCAATGCGCCAAGTACTGTGGCACCCAACACGCGAAGATGCTGCTGCGCGTGTATGCGGACACGCCTGAGGATTTTGACCGATGGGTGGCCGAGCAAAAGAAGCTTGCCGAGAACAATCCGGACGTCGCCGCCGGGCGGCTGGTTTTCGAGCGAACGGCTTGCATCAATTGCCATGCGATTAATGGCACCGTCGGAGACGGACGATTTGGACCCGACCTCACGCACTTGATGAGTCGCAACACTCTCGCCTCGGGCGCGCTCACGAATTCTCCAGAAGGGCTGCGCACCTGGATTAAGTCCCCTGACAAGCTCAAGCCGGGAGTGTTAATGCCCGCAATGAATCTTAACGATAGCGACCTGGATAAACTGGTGGCCTACCTCACGACACTCAAATGAATGGAGCGATCCGAACTGGCGATTTAGGCGGCGCACTGCCGCTGGATTCAACCGCGGAGACTGAAAAGTCGGTCTTCGATTCCATCCATTCCTGGCTGGTTACTGTGGACCACAAGAAGCTCGGTTTGATGTATATCATGTTCGGCTTGTTCTTTTTCGTCGTTGCAGGGCTTGAGGCATGCCTGATTCGCACCCAGTTGGCCATACCGAACAATCATTTCCTCTCGCCTCAACTGTTCAATCAGCTTTTCACCATGCACGGCACAACGATGGTTTTTCTGGTTGGCATGCCGCTGATCTTCGGCTTTGCGAATTACCTTGTGCCGCTGATGATCGGCGCGCGGGACCTGGCCTTTCCCCGACTCAACGCTTTCGGATTCTGGTTGAGCGTATTTGGCGGATTGTTGCTCTACTTCAGTTTTATTGGCGGGGAGGGAATGACCGGCGCCGGGAGCGCTCCGGATGTCGGCTGGTTCGCTTATGCTCCACTCACCGGAAAAGCATTTTCCAAAGGGCACAGTACTGATTATTGGATTCTAGGAATAATGATCGGCGGTTTCGGCTCCATCGCCACTGCGGCGAATATCATTACCACGATTCTGTGCATGCGCTGCCGTGGCATGACACTCGCCAAAATGCCCCTCCTGGCGTGGATCAACCTCATTATGTGCGGAATGGTGCTCATCGCCGTCAGTCCGCTGACCGCCGCCCAAATCATGCTCTTGCTGGACCGTTTCGTCGGCTCGCATTTCTTCGACACACAAGCCGGCGGTTCCGCAACTCTCTGGATGCACTTCTTCTGGATCTTCGGCCACCCCGAAGTCTATGTCCTCATCCTTCCCGCCTTCGCATTCGCGTCGGAAATCATCCCGGTGTTTTCGCGCAAGGCCATTTTTGGCTACCCGGTCATGGTCGGAGCAACTCTCGCTATTGCTTTCGTGAGCCTCAGCGTCTGGGCGCATCACATGTTCACAATAGGAATGACTTCAACCAGCAATACGTTCTTTGCCATCTCCACCATGCTGGTCGGTATCCCGACCGGCATCAAAATCTTCAACTGGCTCGGAACGATGTGGGGAGGAAAACTGCGCTTTGACACACCGATGTTGTTCAGCACCGCGTTCCTCTTTCAATTCCTGATCGCCGGCCTGACGGGCATCATGCTGGCCGCAGCGCCGTTTAACTGGCAACTCAACGATTCCTACTTCGTCATCGCTCACTTTCATTTCGTCCTCGTAGGCGCATTGGTCTTCATGATCTTTGCCGCCGTTTATTATTGGTTCCCCAAGGCCACCGGACGTCTCCTGAGCGAGCGGTTCGGCAAATGGCACTTCTGGCTGTTCCTGATCGGTTTTCATATGACGTTCGACACGATGCACATTCCCGGTATCCTGGGAATGCCGCGCCGCATCTACACCTACGAAGCCGGACGGGGCTGGGGAATCTGGAATCTCATTGTGACGGTTGGGGTTGCGTTCCAGGTATTCGGCACGCTCGTCTTTGTACTGAACATTCTCCTGTCTTTGCGCAAAGGACGACCTGCCGGAAAGGATCCCTGGGACGCCTGGACCCTCGAGTGGTCCACGACTTCACCTCCACCGGAATACAATTTTGCTCAGATCCCCACAGTCAAGAGTCGCCGGCCGCTCTGGGACATTAAGCACCCGAGCGACCCGGATTGGAGATACGAATGAAAAGGACGAACGCACCATGAATGCTGCGATTGCCACCACTTATCTTGAATCAGACACCGGGCGCGTAACAAGTACTGCCGCCGCGGACGCTGGGACTGTTCCCTCCAAAGGCGTCATCGGCATGACCTGCCTTATCATCGCGGAGAGTGCCATCTTTACGATCTTCGTCGTCGCCTATCTGTATTACCTGGGAAAGGATCTCAGTGGGCCAACGCCGCGGCAGGTACTCGAATTGCCGATTGTGAACAGCATCTGTCTCTTGTCGAGCAGCGCGACTATCACTTTCGCTTTGCGCTCGTTGAGGAAGGGCAATGCAAAAAAATTCGGCTTCTGGTGGCTGATAACCATTGCGCTGGGAGCTTATTTCCTGCTCGGCACGGGGCGGGAGTGGCATCACTTGATCCACGACCAGGGTCTCACGCTCCAGACGAACCTCTTTGGCACAACTTTCTATTCACTCGTCGGTCTGCACGCATCGCATGTCGTTGTTGGCTTGCTCGCGCTTTCGATCGTGATGGCGTTCGCCTTCGCTGGTTCGGTCAAACGTGAACATGCCGAACGTGTGCATGTGCTGGGTCTTTATTGGCATTTCGTGGATGTAGTCTGGATCGTCGTGTTCACAGTCGTTTACATCATCGGACGCTGACCAGGAGAAAATTCGCATGAATTCCAACGGACAAGAAACGATAGTTAATGTCATTCAAGTTCCCGCCTCCACCGGCTGGCCGTTAGTCGGCGCGTTCGGATTCACTCTGGTTTTCGCCGGATTGCTCACTCATGTCATGGTCTCAACTCTTGGAGCGGTCACTCTCTGCATGGGACTCGTGGGATGGTTTCGCCAGGTCCTCCCGCACGAGGTCCACGAAGCAGCGGCAGTGGAGAAGGAGGAATTGGTTCGCCCTGCCCCCAGCCCTAACGTGCGCCATCTTGAAGTCGGCGAACTCGGTCATCGCGCGCGGTTGCCGTTGGAAATCTACCCCTATTCAGCCGGCCTTCGCGGCGGACTGGTCGGCGGCGCAGCCATGGCGGTGCTGGCCATTCTCTACGGTCTCATCGGCCACAAGAGCATCTGGTATCCGGTCAACCTGCTGGCCGCCGCAGGTTCAGCAAGAAGCTCGGCCATGAGTTACGATCAATTGCTCGCATTCGATGGCACCGGGTTGGTGCTGGCGACAATCATTCACGCCGTCGGATCGGCTTTGGTCGGTCTTTTGTACGGTGTTACGTCGCCGATCTTTCCGCGTCGCCCGATATTGCTGGGTGGGATTCTCGCGCCATTGTTTTGGTCCGGTATTTTGTACGCCGGACTGGAGGTCATTAACCCGACTCTCCAGGCACGGATTGATTGGAAATGGTTCATGGCCTCGCAGTTCGCTTTCGGCCTGGTGGCTGGTTTTGTGGTAGCCCGCCATGAACGAATCTCGACGATGCAACACCTCTCCTTCGCCGTCCGTGCTGGGATTGAATCGCCTGGTATCGGTGAGGAGAAGAACGACGGACGCTTGGACAAATGAATTCTTCTATTTCCCTTGCATCCACTCTATTTCAGAGTCGTAGCCGCCGACGTAAGGAGGCGGATCGCACGCGCGTCCCCAACAGCCCGCCTGCCAACGAACGCTCGACTGAAAAGCGGCATAGGGCTGCCGCACTCCACGACGCTGGCGCGAGGTTCTGGAGTACCGCTCCATCCGCGAGGTCGTGGAGTGCGGCAGCCCTATGCCGCTTTTTACGATTGCCACAATTGGAACTCTCCAGAGTTCATCGGACTCATGCCGGTACGTCGCGGGGCTCTGAATCTCCTTACGTCGGCGGCTACATCTGGGCGATCGCGCTGTTGCTCTGCGCAGGCTGCCAACCGCCCGGCAAACCGACCGCTGCGGATATTGAACTTAAGCCGGAGGAGGTGCGCGACTTCGCCGTACTTTACCAGCAGAACTGCGCGGGTTGCCACGGCCAGGATGGGAAAGGCAACACGGCGCTCGCCTTAGCGAATCCGGTTTACCTGGCAATTGCAAGTGATGACACGATTCGTCGCGTCACAGCCTCAGGCATCCGTGGTTCGCTCATGCCCGCCTTCGCAAAAAGCTCAGGCGGAACATTGACAGACGAACAAATCGAAATCCTGGTTCACGAGATGCGCGCGCGCTGGGCGTTCGTGACAGAAACACTTGGCGTGCCCCCTTATGCCGCAAACAAACCAGGCGACGCGGCCCGAGGCGCCCAGGCTTACGCAACCTTCTGCGCCAGTTGTCACGGGCCGGAAGGCAAAGGCACGGCAAAGGGGAGTTCGATTGTTGATGACTCTTTTCTTGCGCTGGTAAGCGATCAGGACCTGCGCACAACCGTCATTGCCGGGCGCCCGGACCTTGGCCATCCCGATTGGCGCAATTGTGCGCCGGGCAGACCGATGACAGCACAAGAAGTTACAGATGTTGTTGCATGGATGGCTGCCCAGAGAAAGGCGACTCCCGGCCAGCCATACGCAACGAACGAACCATCCCAAAAGCAAAATTAAGGAGACGATTATGCCCGATCTCATTCCAAAACGTGAAACTCCGATGCCTGACCCAGCGGTGCCTAAGCGGGTGTCACGTCGCAACATGTTGATGACTCTCGGCATCGCGCTGAATGCCGTAGCCGGCGCTTTGTTTGCAGTGCCTGTGGTCGGCTACATCTTCGGCCCGGCCAGGCGAAAAGAAATGAAGAAGGACCTGGCCTGGACAACGCTGGGGTCACTGACGCAATTCCCCGAAGGCGAGACGCGGCTGGCAACCTATCGCAATCCTTTCGTCCGGCCTTGGGATGGCGATACCGGCAACGTTCCTTGCTGGGTGCGGCGGATTTCTGCCGACAAGTTGCAGGTCTTTGCGATCAACTGCGCGCATCTGGGCTGTCCTGTGCGGTGGTACCCGCAATCGGGATTGTTCATGTGCCCGTGTCACGGCGGCGCGTATTATGCCGATGGCGCCCGTGCCTCGGGTCCGCCCCCACGCGGTCTTTTTGAGTACGACTATAAAATTGAAAGCGGCCAGCTCTTGATCAAAGCCGGCCAGGTTCCCACGCTGGCATCGCCGCCCAGCCAGGCGTGCCTCGACCAGCCTCGGAGGTGCGAATGCGCCTGACCAAAGATTTGGCAGACTGGTTTGACGCCCGCCTGCAATTAGGCAAGCCAATCAAAGAGGTGATGGCGCATCGCGTGCCGCGAAACACCGCCAGTTGGGCCTACGTCTTTGGCAGCGCCAGTCTCACGGTCATGATTTTGCAGTTCGTGACCGGCATCTGCCTCGCATTCGTCTACGTTCCATCCGCCGGCCAGGCCTGGACGAGTCTTCAAGTCTTGAACAACCAGCAGGCTTTCGGTTGGTTCATCCGCGCTCTGCACGGTTGGGGCTCCAATTTCATGGTCGCTCTCGTACTGATCCACATGCTGCAGGTGTTCCTGTTCGGCGCTTATAAATATCCACGTGAACTCACTTGGATTGTCGGAATCTTCCTTTTGCTGATGACCCTGGGGATGGCGTTCACCGGGCAAGTGCTGCGCTTCGACCAGGATGCCTATTGGGGCCTTGGCATAGGCGCTTCAGTCATGGGCCGAATGCCGTTTATTGGAGCCCCGCTGGTTCACGCAATGCTGGGCGGACCAATCATCGCCGGTGAAACCTTGTCTCGATTCTTTGCCATCCATGTCTTCATCGTTCCGGGGAGTTTGCTTGCCTTTGTCGGGGTACATTTGCTGATGGTACTCAAGCTTGGCATCAATGAATGGCCGATGCCGGGGCGTGTCGTGAAGCGCTCGACTTACCTCAAGGAATATCACGAACTGACGCACAAGGATGGCGTGCCGTTCGTGCCGGACGCGTTCCGCAAAGATTTCGTGTTCTCCGGAATAGTCATTCTTGCCTTGGTCCTTTGCGCGGCGCTTTTCGGCCCGTTTGGTCCCAAGGGCCAGCCTGATCCGACCGTTGTGCAAGCGGTGCCCCGACCGGACTATTTTTTCCTGTGGGCATTTGCGGCACTGGCGCTATTACCGCCGAACCTGGAGACGCCCCTGTTGCTCGTCGGGCCGATCATTGGAATCGGCTTTCTGATTGCGCTACCGCTCATTTCCGGCACCGGCGAGAAAAGCTGGCGTCGCCGGCCGCTCGCGGTTTTGACCGTTCTGCTCATCATCATCTCTTTGGCGGCCTTCACTCAACTCGGCACGTACTCTCCGTGGTCTCCGGTAATGGACGCGTGGAGCAGCGCGCCCGTTCCTCCCAAACTGCTCTCAGGCCGCTCGGCGCTCGAACGTCAGGGTGCATTGGTATTTCAAGCCAAACAATGCCGCAATTGTCATGCTCTCGGCGGCGAAGGCGGCCAGCGCGGTCCGGCCCTGGACACTGTCGCAACACGCCTCACCGGCGATCAATTGATCCGCCAGGTTCTGCAGGGTCGCGGCAATATGCCCGCCTACGGCAATAATCTCAGTCCACCGGAGACGACGGCGTTAGTTGCCTTCCTTAAGTCGTTGCACCCGGCTAATCAGAAGCCGGCCAAAGATGCCTCACTAGTGAGTGCTAATGCCGTCGCCCCAAACAAACCCTGAACATGGCCAGCTCTTGAGCCCATGTCCTCTGTCTTCCAGGCGATTCTTAGTTCATGGTCGTTCGATCCCGTTATCGGCGCGAGCCTGGCTGTCTCGATCATTCTCTACCTGCGTGGCTGGCTCGTTTTGCATCGAACCTCGCCCGAACGATTTCCGCGCTGGCGTTTATTTGCGTTCACGGGCGGGCTCGTAACTCTTTGGCTCGCCATTGCTTCGCCGCTTGATGCGTTTGCGGGCCTGCTGCTTTCGGCCCACATGGTGCAACATTTGTTGCTTATGTCCGTCGCTCCGCCGCTGATTTTGCTCGGCGCGCCTTTTCTGCCGCTGTTGCGCGGGCTCCCAAGGAAATTCGCTCGCGATGGAGTTGGCCCGTTTCTTGTCTGGCCGGCGCTACGCCGCGTTGGAAATGCAATCACGCATCCCGTGAATTGCTGGATCATAATGGCGATAACGCTCTGCGCGTGGCATGTGCCCGCGTCATTCGATCTGACACTTCGCTCGCCCACATGGCACAAGGTCGAGCACATTTGTTTCTTGGGAGCGTCACTGCTGTTTTGGTGGCCTGTCGTTCGACCCTTTCCAAGCCGGCCGCAATGGCCGCTATGGTCGGTGCCCGTTTATCTCCTCGCTGCCGATTTGTTGAATACTGCGTTGTCCGCCATTCTCACATTCTCCGACCTCGTACTCTACCGGCAATATCTCGCAGTGCCGCGTCTCTTCGGGACCACCGCGCTTGCGGACCAGAACTGCGCGGGCGTGATTATGTGGGTCCCAGGCTCGCTGGTCTTTCTCATTCCAGCGGCTGCGATAGCCATGAAATACCTTTCGTCGAGCCATCGACTGGTGCGACCACAAAGCGTTCAACCCAATTCAATTTTGGGTTCCGGTCTGCCCGTGGCCGCCGACGTGAGGAGGCGGAGAATTTGGACGTTCCTGGCAATCAAGTCCGCCTCCTCACGTCGGCGGCTACAATTTGCAACTGGACGTTTCGATTTATTATCAGTGCCGCTCCTCGGACCATTCCTCCGGGCACAATCTGGCCGCCACTTCCTGCAGGCAACGATGCTTATTATTGCTATCGCAGTGATCGTCGACGGAATATTTGGTCCGCAAGTCAGTTCGGCCAATCTTGCCGGCGTGCTGCCCTGGACGTATTGGCGCGTATTTGTTGTCATCGCCCTTCTGGCCGCCGGAAACTTCTTTTGTATGGCCTGTCCCTTCACGCTTTTTCGCGAGATAGGGCGGCGTCTCGGTCTGCGGCAACGCGCGTGGCCGCGAGCGCTGCGTTCAAAATGGTTGAGCATTGCTCTCCTGGCATTGTTCTTCTGGAGTTATGAAGCCTTCAGTCTATGGGACAAGCCAATCTGGACGGCGTGGCTGATCATAAATTATTTTCTCATAGCGCTTGTCATTGACGCCCTCTTTTCCGGCGCCAGCTTCTGCAAATATGTCTGTCCGATTGGTCAATTTCAATTTGTGGCTTCTTTGGTTTCGCCGCTTGAAGTCAAAGTCCGCGAACCCGGCATTTGCGCCAGTTGCAAAACTCATGATTGCCTGCGCGGAAATGAACGTCAGCGCGGTTGCGAAATGGACCTCTATCTGCCGCGCAAATCCGGGAATCTTGACTGCACGTTTTGCCTCGATTGCGTTCGCGCCTGTCCGCACGACAACGTCGGCGTGATGGCCACCGCTCCGGGCCTCGATGTCGTTCGAGATCCACAACGCTCATCAATTGGCCGTCTCTCGCGACGTCCGGATATCGCGGCCTTGGGATTGGTGTTTGTATTTGCCGCCTTTGCAAACGCGGCATTCATGGTAACGCCGATTTCGAATTGGCGCGATCAACTCGCCACACGTCTGAACCTGCCTTCAATTCTGCCGGTCACTACCGCATTGTTCTTTCTCGCTCTTATCGTCGCTCCAATCGTGCTCGTATGCGGCAGTGTGTTCGCAGGCCGGACCGCATCAGGGATCACAACGCCGACGCGCGAATTAATCAGGCGTTTTTCTCTCGCATTGGTTCCGCTGGCGGCCGGCATGTGGGCCGCACATTTCTCATTTCATTTTCTCACTGGCTGGGGCTCTGTCTGGCCGGTTTTGCAGCGTGTTTTCGGCGATTTTGGCGTAACGCTTGCCAACCACTCGGCCTCCGGCTTCCATTTCAACATAGGCAATCTGCACATACTTCAAACCGTGCTGCTCGATTTCGGGCTGCTCGGAACACTTTATCTCGGGTGGCGCATTGCTCGAGTGTATGCGCCGAGGCTTCGGACCGCGTTCCGTGTAATGGCTCCCTGGGGCGCCATGGCGGTGGCCCTATATTTATTCGGCGTGTGGACTTGCCTGCAACCGATGCAGATGCGGGGATCGCTGATATGAAACGAGCGAGCATCAGCATTCAACTTTGGCTCCTGACGGCGTTGGCCATGATGCTAACGCCACATGTCGCGAGAGGAGACGGAGGCATCGTCCAACTACACGAGACACGCGGTCCGTTCTCAGTAACAGTATTTGTTTCTCCGGAAGCTGTTAGTGGCGGGCTAACTGATGTGAGCGTGTTGGTTCAATCGCAGAAAAATGGGGACGTGGTCCTCGATGCTGACGTAAGCCTCTCTCTAGTTCCGCCCGAGGGAGTCGCAATGAACGAATCGGATCCATTTTGCGGTCCTTCCGGCGGCGGCGCTGCGCTTCAGTCCGGAAACATGATGATGCACCCGCTGACCGGCCGCGCGACGCGAGGGCAAGCCTCCAACAAACTTCTGTATGCCGCTCTCTTGAAATTAGATGCCGCCGGGAATTGGCGACTCAATGTAACCGTGTCGCGCGGCTCTGACAGCGCTCGTTTCGATTGCCTTCTTCCCGTTACTACAGCATCGGCCAAACTGTCAGGACTATGGCCCTATCTGGCATTTCCGCCGATCGCAATCGCAGCTTTTGCCGTGAACCAGAAGCTGCGAAAACACTCTTTGGAGAGAGGAGTCAATCCAGGACATCCGCCCATCGACAGAACGATTCACACAGAAAGATCTATAGCATGAAAACTATGGAAAGGAATGGAGACCACGTGGACGTATTTCCCGACGTTCAGGCACTAACTGTTTCAGCCGCGGAACGTTTCGCGCTATTGGCAGCCAAAGCCGTTCAAGACCACGACATCTTCACCGTTGCTCTTTCGGGCGGTTCCACACCCAAAGTGTTGTACCGCTTGATGGCGTCCGACGCAGCACTCCGAGCGAAAATTCCGTGGTCCAAAATTCACTTTTTCTTTGGCGACGAGCGCCATGTTCCTCCCGATCACCCGGATAGCAACTTTCGGATGGCCAATGAAGCAATGTTTCAAGCTCTGGCAACCGAGCAATTCCATGTTCATCGCGTGCCGGCCGAAATCACCAACGCCACCCAGGCTGCCGCGCAATACGAAAAGGACCTGCGGGAATTCTTCGAGCCACGAGGACTCTTGAATGAGGGATTCCCACGATTTGATCTCATTTTTCTCGGCATGGGCCCTGACGGTCATACGGCCTCGCTGTTTCCGAACAGCTCTGGCTTGCAAGAAACCTCGCGCTGGGTCGTGGCAAACTGGATCTCGAAATTCGAGAGTTATCGAATCACCATGACTTTTCCTGTTCTCGACTCTGCCGCGGAAGTTATTCTTTTTGTTGCCGGCCCCGAAAAGGCCGCGCTGGTGGAGGAAATCCTGCAACCGGGAACCAACGCGCAAAAATACCCGGTTCAACAAGTCAGACCCAGGCACGGGATCAAGCGCTGGATGCTCGATGGTTCGGCTGCAGCCCGCATCGACAAATTCCAATCAGAATCAATCGCTCGATGAGCACGACTGTATTCGCCACATTTTGGCTCATTGTCCTGGCCCGAATAACCGATGTAACTTTGGATACTATCCGCACGGTGGCCATAATTCAGGGTCGGCGCATCTTCGCGGCGACCCTCGGATTTTTTGAAGCGATCGTCTATATTTGTGCCGTCGCCAAGGTCCTGCTGAACATGAACCATCCAGTATATGCGCTGGCATATGGCCTCGGCTACGCGAGCGGAACTTTCCTCGGAATAACCATTGAGCAACATCTGGCTTTCGGCCAGCAAGTAGCCTCGCTCTTCACGCGCAAAGGATTCGAGTTGGCCAAGGCTTTGAGTGCGGCCGGCTACCGGTTAGTCGAAGTCAAAGGACACGCCCCGGACGGAGACCTGACCATTCTCCATGTGCAGATTGCGAGGCGAGACGCCCACCAACTCGTCCGCGATGCCAGCGCGCTCGATGATAGCTGCTTTTGCATAGTCAATGACGTCCGCGTGGCAGGCTTCGTGTCTCCGGGCAAAGCGTTACTTACCCAAACGCTTGCCAAAATCTCACCCCAAAGAGGCATCTAGAAATCCGCCGCACGTGCAATCGTGCCATGTCCGATGTGGGTCCATTGTTCCTTATGAACGAGAACCACCGCAGTCATGAGCTCGGACCGGCCAAACTCAACCAGCGTTAATGGCGCGCCTCCGCAGACGCTTCCTGGAAACGGCGCGCTAACGGACTTGCAGAACCGCGAGCCTGCGCTCGTAAACCTATACGAGGAACTCACTGGCGAAGACGAGTCGCAGGCTCGCAATACTTTCATGTTTGTCATCGGTGATAAGCAGGAACCTCGCAACCCCCCATGAGTTTGAATGCGTCCAAACTTTATCCAATTACTTCTGCTTTGGGCTGAACTCAAAAAGCTTTACCTGAATCGAACCGCGGGAAAGGGCAGGGGGAAACGCTCCAGACATGAGCAGTTCAAGAACTCAAAGCGCTTACGAAGCCGATGGAGGCGTCCCATTATTTTGATCTGTGGACTGCTTTCTTTGGAGAGTGTCACTCGCGCCCAAAGCCAGCCTGCTGAGGACGCAGACGTAGAAAGTGGCGCGCCCGAAGCAGACACCCAACATACGAACGTGCCAGCCGGCCTCTTCAGTGGCACGAACGGCAGCGCTTCGCAACTCCCCGTCAGCCAGCGTCCGTTCCAACTCGTGTTGCCGCGCGCGCACCTGTTCGACGATTGGTTTGGCTACCGGTCCAGGTCAGAAGGACTGGGCATCACCCCAACACTGACATTTGTCACCGATATCGCCGGAAATGTTACCGGCGGCAAAAACCAGGGCACTACGCACGCCGACAACCTCGGGCTGGACCTGCTGTTCGATCTGGACAAGTTGGTTGGTCTCAAAGGCGGCTCGTTCCTCGCGTCAATGTCGCAGCGCTCCGGGGCCAGCTTGTCGAAGGAGCATGTCGGAAACGTGTTCGCCATCCAGCAGGTTTATGGCGGCCAGACATTCCATCTGATTGACCTGGCTTATCAGCAGAAGCTCTTTCATGACAGCGTCGAAGTCCGCCTCGGCCGGTTAGCCACGGGGGACGATTTTCTCGTTTCTCCCTACAACTGGCTTTTCATGCAAAACGCCTTCGATGGCAATCCCGTGGGAATCTTTTATAATTCGCCAGGAATGACCGCTTACCCCAACGCAGCCTGGGGTGCTCGCGTGAAGGTAAAGCCCACCGAGCGCACTTATGTCATGGGCGGCGTTTACAACGGTGATCCATCCATTCGAGAAATCAAACACAACGGGGCGGACTTCTCCATGGATGGACCGGTGTTTGCGATTGGAGAAGTCGGCTGCCAACTGAACGGACTGCCCAGCGACAAGTCGCGATTGCTCGGAAATTACAAAGCGGGCTTTTGGTATGACCACGCCGAGTTCACCGATTTCAAGACCATCGGAACAGCGGGCACCTCAGAGAAAAAACGAGGAAGTTGGGGCGCTTATGGAATGTTCGATCAGGTGTTAGTGCCCTTCGGCGAGGGAACCAATAATCGCGGCCTTGGCGTTTTTGGTTCAGTCACAGTCGCTCCCGACGAGTCTATCAGCCAGATGCCGTATTTTTTTACGGCAGGCGTAGCGAGCCGGGGAATTTTCGCCTCACGTCCCATCGACACAGCCGGCTTCGGCATTGTCTATGGCGATTTCAGCAGCGACCTGCGCCATGCCCAGGAGCGGCAGGAACAATTTGACCCGACTGTCGGAGTGCAGAACTACGAGGCTGTTCTCGAATGGACGTATCGGTTTTATTTCCGCAAAGGCGCAGTCTTCTTCCAGCCGGATATTCAATACGTAATCAACCCTGGCGGCACCGGGAAAATTGACAACGCCCTCGTGCTCGGCTGCCAGATCGGTTTCAACTTCTAACGCTACCTCCCGAAAGGAACTACGTTATGCCCAAAACACCCCCAGCAATAACCGTAGAATCAAACGCGGGGAATACTATCAGCTCCGCGGCTCCACAAGATCACCATCCGACGCACCATCTTTACGTCATTTGGCTCTCTGGCGTCGCGGCGATTGGCGGCTTCCTTTTTGGTTTTGACAGCGGCGTCATTAACGGAGCTGTAGATGCGATTGCAGTTGCGTTCGGCACCAAAACGGCCGCGACCGGATTCGCCGTCGCTTCAGTGCTGCTCGGATGCGCTGGCGGTGCGTTCGGCGCGGGCGCGTTGGCCAACATGATCGGCCGGCGCCCAACCATGCTGTTCAACGCGGTACTTTTCCTTGTCAGCGCATTCGCCACAGGAGCTGCGGGATCGGCAACCGTTTTCGTCACCTGGCGAATTATAGGGGGCCTGGCAATCGGCGCAGCGAGTGTGCTCGCGCCAATGTACATCTCGGAAGTGGCTCCAGCCCATTTGCGTGGCAGGCTCGCCTCGCTACAACAGATGGCGATCGTGCTGGGGCTGTTCGGCGCATTCCTGAGCAACGACGTTCTAGCCAGGCTCGCGCATGGTGCGGACGCGGTTTTATGGCTTGGGGCGCCCGCCTGGCGGTGGATGTTCTGGATGGAGGCAATACCGTCGGCAGCATTTCTCATCGGCATCCTGCTCATTCCGGAATCGCCTCGTCACCTGGTTTTTAGCGGCAAACGAGAAGAGGCCCGAAAAGTTTTTGCCAAAATCGGAGGAAATGTTGGTGAACTGATTGAGCAGGTTGAACAGAGCCTCAAAGGCGAGCATCGGCCTCGCCTTTCGGATTTGATTATGCCGGGGACGCGGCGCGTGGCCTCGGTGGTTTGGGTGGCGATCGGTCTCGCGACGTTTCAACAGTTCGTCGGCATTAATGTCATTTTCTATTTCGGCGAAGTGCTGTGGAAAGCAGCGGGCGCAACCGAACAGTCGGCGCTCCGCATCAATTTGCTGACCGGTTTTGTCAACATCCTGGCGACAATTCCAGCCATTGCCCTGATTGACCGGCTCGGACGCAAACCCTTGCTTCTCGTGGGTTCGGCCGGCATGGCCGTAACACTCGGGACGCTGGCCCTCGTCTTTGCGACCGCCGGCGCGGGACCGGATGGTAAACCCTTGCTCAGCCACGCAGCCGCGGTGACGGGTCTGGTTGCAGCAAATCTCTACGTAGTGGCCTTCGCGATGTCGTGGGGCCCGGTGATGTGGGTTCTGCTTGGAGAAATGTTTCCCAATCGGCTGCGCGCTGCGGCCTTGGCGGTTTCCGGCGCGACAAACTGGGCCGCGAACTTTGCCGTCACGGTCACTTTTCTCCCGCTGCTGAAAATGGTCGGCCTGGCGGGGTCCTACGGCCTTTACACGCTGGCCGCATTAATTTCGCTGATTTTTGTCTGGACTGCTGTGCGGGAGACGAAGGGGAAAACGCTCGAGGAAATGTAACGAAGGGTGGTTCCCCATGGCAATCCAGACTCACGATTTCCCAACAAACAGAAGAAAAACTATGAACCTTACAAAACAAAAAATGACTCGACGAACGTGCATTGCAACCATGACCCGGCTTGAAAAGCTCCGCAGGAGCGCCATAAATCTTCTTAAACCGACAATCCCAAAGGGATTGCGTCCTTCAGCCCAGAGTTGCGAGGAACGAGCTACCCTGGGACCCACGCGTAGTACGTCCACAACCCTGAAAGGGTTGCGCCCAGTTCGCGCAGTTCGTCGGTTCACGGAAAGCTTCAATGCTCAAGGAGGCCCGTTTGGATTTGGTTATTGGAGTTTTTTTGGAATTTGGAGCTTGGGATTTGGAGCTTCGATCGCCGTTTCCACCGCTAACGCACAACTCGACCCTGAGCCTCGCAAACTGTTGCATATTGGCGTCAATCAATCGCTACACGACGACGGTCCACAAGCCCATTACCTCTTTTTCTATTGGAACACGCCCGATTTTCCGTCCACCAATCAAGTGCTGCGCCTCGTGGCCGCGCCCACTTATTTGGATGGCGAACTCGGCTTCAAAAATCTCCTCGGAGAAAATACCGATCTGGCGGTTGGAGCATTCGGAGGCGGCTTTCAAAATAGTTACGATGAAGTTCGCAGAGGAAATTACTTTCGCGATGAATCGTTCGACGGACACGGCGGCGGAGCCAACGTCAGCCTCTATCATTTGTTCAATCCTGCCGCAACCGTGCCATTGTCCGGTCTGGTGCGCGCGACAGTGGACTATCACACTTTCGACAAGAACGATGACACCGCCAATAACTTCGTGCTGCCCAACAATCAGCCATTCGTCATCATGCGCGCCGGTTTCCGATACGGCGGTCATGAGCCAATCCTTTTGCCACGGCTCGCTTTTGAAATCTCAGCATGGTACGAGCTGGAACACCGGACCGATGACGGAAAATACGGCTTCGCGGGCGACCGCAAACTGGAAGCGACTTCACACAGGTTTTGGGGCCGCGCCCAATTGAACTACACGACGCCCGTTTGGGAGCACTACATGGTGGTCGGGTTGATGGGCGGGGCGGTCTTGAACGCCGATCGGTTCAGCGCGTTCCGAGTCGGCGGCGCGTTGCCGTTTACTTCAGAATTTCCCTTATACCTGCCCGGTTACTTCTTCGAGGAACTCTCCACCAAGAATTTCGGGCTCGCCTACGGGCTATACTCAATCCCATTCGGGCCTTCCAAGCAGTGGAACGTCACGGCCATGGCCGGCACCGCGGTGGTGGACTATGTCAATGGCCTCGAACAACCCGGCCACTGGAACTCGGGTGTCGGCGGTGGGTTTGGTTACACGACCAAAAGTCGGCGTTGGCGGGCCGAAGTGATTTCGGCCTACGGCATTGACGCAATCCGCAGCGACGGTCGCGGCGGCTACAACCTGGGCATGATATTCCAGTACAACTTTGGCAAAACAAAATTTGCCTCAGACAGCGCCTTTGAAGAATTGAAGGGCGCCCGCGTGCCGATCAGGTGAACCCTGGCAGCTACACGCCCCTCGAAACAACTTTAGCCTTGAGCCTCCTTGCTTGGTGAGGAGAAAATCAGGAATACGAGGCGTTTGCTTGATTCTTTAAGTGCACCGGCCCTTAACCGCAGGGATGCAGTTGAAAATGACTTTAACCACTGATAAACACTGATACGCACTGATGAAAAAACAATTCTTCCGAGTCCAAACAGCCGAATGAAATGGTTCGTTCCCGTGGAAAGCAAACTGGTTGTGGTTTCATTGAAAAATCCGTGTTCATCCGTGGTTGTAATCGAATCCTTTCTTTGTTTTTCAGCGGCACCGTTGGAGAACTTCAATGCGCATTGCCCCGTCCTGGTAGGACCCCCGTCCGGTAGGACATCAAACATGAAGCTGTACCCCAAGCCCTTTCTCCTCGTCACGATCCTGATTCTCCGTCCTCTTCTGGCCATAGGCGCCGAAGGCGACGCCTTCACCAACACAATCGCACACAGCACCCTTCCGCAAGGGCCAGGTTTGGCGGCCGGTTTCAAGGCAGACTCCGGTATTTATACCCACTCTGCCGTCATCTTCGCCGATGATTTCGAGAGCGGTGAATTAGGAGCGCGCTGGGATGAACACAGCCCCGCCAAAGAAAAAGCCCTCAGCTTCGCGCCTGCCATGGACGAAATCCCAAATAATGATAGTCACGGTACGGACGACTTCCACGTCGTCCCATCCATACCTTGCGGGCGACGCTGCCTCAGAGTGGAGGCGCGTCTTGGGGAAAACCAGGGCGGGGGTCTTACCAAATGGTTCCAGCCCGCCGAGCGAGTCTTCGTGCGCTTTTATGTTCGCTTCGACCCTGCCTGCGACTACGTCCACCATTTCGTCACCGTCCGCGCCAACAAGGGCTTGCGTGGCGGCGACAAATGGAGCGGCTTCGGCGGTGCAGGTGAGCGTCCCGTCGGCGACGAGCGCTTTTCCACCGCCCTTGAACCTTGGGGCAACTGGGCCCGCTGGCCAGCGCCGGGTAAATGGAATTTCTACAGCTATTGGCACCAAATGCAGGTGTCGCCCGACGGCAAGTACTGGGGCAACTCTTTCCTGCCCGAACCGCAAGCCGTCATCCTGAAGGACCGCTGGATCTGTGCCGAGTTCATGCTCAAACACAACACGCCCGGGCAATCCGATGGTGAGCAAGCCTTCTGGATCGATGGCCGTCTGCTCGGTCACTGGCGCGGCATTAACTGGCGCAAAACCGAGTTTCTCAAAGCCAACGCGCTCACGCTCGAGTCCTACGTGACCGACCGCTGGACCAAAAACACCACCAACGTCGTTTACTTCGATAACGTCGTCATCGCACGCGAATATATTGGACCCGCCCCCCGGAGCTAAACCCCGTCAGGGATGACACGATTGTGGCCCCGGGTAAGAACGCCTCGAACATTCTGCACTCCGTGTTCTGCATTCTGCATTTAGAAGCGCCACCCTTCGAGAACCGCTTGAAAAAACAGGGCGTTGCTGCTAACTTCGAACTTATGCCAACGCGGCGCTTCCAGAGACCGCTGAATGCTTTTACCTTGATCGAACTGCTTGTTGTCATCGCCATCATTGCGATTCTCGCTGCCCTGCTGCTCCCTGCCTTGTCTCGCGCAAATGACCGCGCCCGCACAGTAGCTTGCAAGAACAATCTCCACCAAATTGGTGTAGCTCTCGAAACATACCGCGGTGAGCACCAGAAATACCCCCCCTATATTACTTACGTGTTTGCTCCGCCCACCGTGACTTTCGACCGGTGGGACAAAACCATTCTGCCCTACCTGGCCAACAACACCAACATCTACCTTTGCCCAAACCTTAAGCCCGCCAAACCACCCCTGCCAAGCGATGCCCCTCCAAACCCCAGCTACGGATTTAACGCCCTGGGAACTGCCCGGCCTGGAGACAAAAGTCTCGGCTTGGATGGCGGCGCGGGGACGATTGCCATGACGCCCCTGCGCGAGTCCGAAGTTCTGGTACCATGCGACCTCATCTCCATCGGCGATTATCCTCAGCTGTTCGATGGTCGCCAGCAGGATAGTGACATCACCGGCTCGCTTGACGAATCAGATGACTACTTGGCAGATCGGCATAGCGGTGGCGCCAACGTGCTCTTCTGCGACACCCACATCGAGTACGGTAAACAGACCAACTGGATGATGGCCGCCGAACCCAATCGCCTCCGCTGGAACCACGACCACACTCCCCACCCGGAAACCTGGCACTGACCCAATGCTTTCGCGGCAGCCGGGTGCCACACTCCACAAATAGACTGCGCCGCTCTTCCTCTGCCTCTTCTCCGTGTCCGTTTTGCCATCGCCTCTCAACCACCCCGTTATGCCCCCGTTAAGAAGAAGGCCCGTTGAAGTCAGCGCTCCAACGGGCCACAGTTTTTGACTAAACAACCAATCGTGTGATACCGATCACGGCAGATAAATATAAGCAGCACCGGACACCGGGCCGGAGGGCTGCGAGTGGCGATAAGCTCCGACGATCGCCGAGATGCTGCCCAGGCTGACGGAACCGCCGTAATTGTCGCCTGTCTGGCCATCAGCCGGAGAGAGTGTCTGAGTCAGGGTCCATGTTCCGGTTTCTTCATCGAGCCCATAACGATATGCTGCCCCAGATTGAACTCCACCCACGGTCGCCCGGTTAGCGCCAATGAGAAAACTATCTTCCCTTTGCGCGACGGAGCACCCGAATCGGCTGCCGGGATCTCCAACGACAGTTTGCGCGAGCTGCCAATCGTGTCCGACATGTTCGTAGGTCGAGGCCGCGCTGGAATTGGGATCGCCCACCAGGAGGCTCCCCCCTGACAGGCTCACGGAGTGTCCGAAAGTCACGGAGTTGTTGGCAGAAGAGAGCTTGGTTTCCTGACTCCAGGTCGTGCCCTGACGGGAGAATACATAAACCGCCGACGCAGTAATAGGGCCAAAGACAGTATTCTCCGCTCCGACAACTACTGTATTTCCTCTGATGCCCACGGAAACTCCGTAGCGGGGGCGATCAGGGATGTCCTCGCTGATCAAATTCCCCTGCTCGATCCAATCGCCGCCCGAGCGGACGAAAACAAAGGCCATGCCCGTGTCGCTCGGGGCGCCGTTGCTTACACGATCCTCGAGGGCGCCAGCGACGAGCGTCCCGCCGCGCAGCGCAACGCTCATTCCGAATGGCCGGGGCGTGCTGGAGGTAATGATGGCCTGCTCGGTCCATGGACCTGCCGGATCGGGGCGAGTAAAGACATAAACCGCGCCCGTTTTGCCGTCCGCCTTGCGGCCCGGCGCCCCCACCGCAAGGGTGTTCCCAGCGATATCAACCGCGAAGCCGAATTCGAAGCCGCCGGACCCGGGGCCATCGCTTGCGACCAGTTTTTGCTGGAAGACCCAACCGGTGTCGGACTTCACATACACGTAGACCGCGCCAGCACCGTCAACGAAGAACGGATCGAAACCGTCCGGGGCGCCCACGACTGCCACGTCGTCGTTAATCGCGGTCGCCAGCCCAAAGAACTGGCCATCCGAGGGGTCTGACGGAGAAACCTCGGTGACCTGCGTGTAGGATGTCGCGGCGAAGAGCACTGGCGCGGCCGCCAGAGCGGTTGACAGAATCAGTCTCTTGAACAGACAAGTGTGCATTTTCATAGTATTCCTTCTGTATGATTCTTGAACCTACCGTTTGAGGTGTCGTTGACAGTAGCACGCGACAATCCGGAGTGCGAGCGGGGTCAACCCCCCAAAATGCGGGGGAGCGCACCCGACCCTTTAGACTTTGGACCGGCTGCTTGGCCCCTCTCATTGACACCGCGGCTTTAGCCCGGTGATAGACGGCCGCACTGAAAATTCAACGGTTTCAACCGTTTCCCGACACTTCGCGCTCACGCCGGAGCTTCTCCACGTCACCGACCGCTGGACCAAAAATACCACCAACGTCGTTTACTTCGATAACCTCGTCATCGCACGCGAATATATTGGACCCGCCCGCGGGAGCTAACACAGCAGGTCAGGAGAGCAGTTGGTGCTTGACGCTTGATTTTATTCTGTCGAGAGTATGCGAATGCGCGGGCTTCGCAGTCGTTTTCTCTTCTTACTCCGCACCTTTATCTTCTCCTTGAGCTTGTGCCTGATAGCGCGGGTCGGATCTGCGCAGTCGAACCTGGTGCTGCTCGCCAGCCAACCCGGAGATTGGATCGGTCAGGGCAATGTTTATTCGACCACTAACCCGACGAATTTCTCCTTTTCAGGCAACCCGACCTTTATCGGGATCAGCGCGTTCGGATTCTGGATTCAGTTCACACCGCCTTATCAATCGGTGCTCGCCCCAGGCAGTTACACGAATGTGCCGAGTTCTGTTTATGCGCCGGCAGTGAGCGTCTCGGGCAACGGCCGCGGTTGCAGCTCGTATTGCGGTGATTTTCAGGTGATGGAGATTCACACCAACGATGCCGGAGCGATAGACCGGTTCTGGGCAACGTTCACGCAAAAATGTGAGTGCGGCACGCCGATGTCCGGCGACATCCGGTATAATTCTCAACTCGCGCCGCCACCGCCAGCCGGCCAGACGCTGCGCGTGCCCTCGCAATACGCGACCATTCAGGCTGGTTTGGATGCGGCCAGTCCACTCGCGGTGGATACAGTCCTGGTGGCTGCTGGAGGTTACTCGGAGATCCTCTCGTTTCGAGGCAAGGACGTTCGGCTCATGAGTCAATCGGGGCCGTCGTTTACCAGCATCGTAGGGCCTAATTTCAACACGGTGATCTCATTCATGGGCACCGAAACGTCTGCGGCGATGATCTCGGGATTTCGAATTTCGACGTCGATAGGCCTGGGCCAATACTGTTCAGGTGTTGTGCTGAATGGCGCTTCCCCCACGATCGTCGGCAACCAAATTCTCGGCTGCCTCACCGGGATCGCGGCCGGCCCCTCATCCCCGATCATCCGCAGCAATACAATCCAAAATTGCTTTGGCTCCGGCATAAGCGTTGGCGGGCAAGGCAGCGCCTTGATCGAAGGCAACATCGTTTCAGGTAATCAAACCGGTATTGCGCTCTCCGGCGCCGCTACACCGGTTGTGCGCAACAATTTCGTTTCCGGCAATCATGCCGACGGAGTAAACGTCGCCGGGTACTCGGATGCCGAGATCATTCAGAATGTCATCGTGAGCAACACCGGCAACGGTTTGTCCTGGCAAGTGCCAGCCGGCCGGCGCGGCCCCAGGGCCATTAACAACACGCTATTCCAGAACACCAGCTCGGGAATTTTCGCCGATGGTTTCGACACCAATTCGCTCATCATGAACAACATTGTTGTCGGCACGCCGGCCTTGAAGATTGGCAGCACGGGTGATACGAACCTCCCCCTGATTTTGAATAATGACTTCTTTTCCCCATCGGGCGCTCCGTACGCAGGGCTGGCGACCAACTTCACAGGCGGAGCGGGCAATATTTCCACCAATCCGCTCTTTGCCTGTGAGCGTAGTGGTGACTGGCATCCGGTTGCGACGTCGCCCTGCATCGAAGCGGGAACCAATGACAGCCTCCTGCCCACGGATTTTGACGGCCGAGTCCGGCTGTTGGATGGCAACTCCGATGGGTCCGCAATGGTGGACCTGGGGGCTTTCGAACTCGATCCCGCCGCGTCGCCGCAGCCTTGCCTGTATATCACCTGTCCGCCCAGCATCAGTGTGACCGGGCTGGTTGGCCAGGCGAGCGCCGTAGCCACTTTTCCGGCTGCCGTTGGGCATCCGGCGGCACAGATTACGTCCTTCCCCCCATCAGGCTCCGCCTTCCCCGGGGGCACAAACTTTGTTACCTGCATGGCTACGTACGGGGCCAATTCGGTGAGTTGTACGTTCAAGGTGACCGTGAATACCTGGCTGGGCATCGACGGACAGCCGCAGAACGCGAATGTGCCTGCGGGGACACCTGCCGCGTTTAGCGTGGCCGTGACAAACGCCTCCACGCCAATTAACTACCAGTGGTGGAAAAGAGTTGTTGGGATCTCAACGAACATCGTTTCGACCACCAACAGCACTGCGTCCACTAACACCTACACGACGCCGCTTATCTGGGCGACCAACAGCGGCACCGGATATTATGTGGTCGTTCGCAACGCAGCCGGGGCTGTGACCAGTTCGGTCGCGACCGTCACGGTACCGCCGACCTATTTCAATCCTCCTTTGATTATTAATGGCTCGAATTTGGTATTGAACTGGAGTGGTGGCGGTGTTTTGGAATTGGCGACTAATGTAGCAGGGCCCTGGTTGCAATCCACAAACAGCCAAAGCCCGTACACGAATCCCATCAATTTCAATTTGCCTCAGTCGTACTTTCGCGTGCGACAATAGGAGGGCATTCGAGCGTTGGTTTAAAAATTGTAGGAGACGACGTTAGGAGACCCAAATCAGTTCGAAGATCTGGAACGGTACGAACGCTAGTAGACCCTGCTTCCGCGGATGAAAGTTAGAGTCTGGCAACGAACGCGCGACCGAAAAGCGGCATAGGGCTGCCGCACTCCACGACGCTGGCGCGAGGTTCTAGCGTGCCACTCCATCCGCGAGGTTTTGGAGTGCGGCAGCCCTATGCCGCTTTTTATCGTGCTTGCCACAATCAAAACTTTGCAAAGTTCATTGGCCTCATCCTGGTCTTTTTGTTCAATTGGATGCTGAGTCTGCGAAGTCGCGATTCTGTTTATCGGGATTCGATGTTTTCGGGCTTCACTTTCGCCCTTTCCTCCCCCGATTCCCATCTCCGTTCCCTCGGTTCCCTCCTGTTAAATCACTGTTCATCAGGGGTTAACTGCTTCTGCGTAATCCGCGCAACCGGTCCGAACGTTTTCGGGATTCGCGGATAAACCCATATCCTGACGGGTCGGTGACGGGTCGAACTTTTGTAAGCTCTTGCCATCACGCAACGTTGACGGGTTGACAGCTAAAACACCCCCGGGAAGCCCTATCCAACACAAAACCATCAACCAATTCGCAGTTTGCGAAATGTAGCACCCTGTGTTGCACTTTGTAGCACCCTTTGTAGCACCCTGGATCGCGGTTTCGTACAAGCGGGCTAGGCAGTGTAGCACTGTAGCACCCTGTACCCCTTGGAAGGCACCCCCCACCCTGATCTTCAGTGTCTCTCCACTCCTCCCTCATGCAAACCATGTAACTTATGTAACCTCCGCCGATCTCCACACATCTCCGCCCATCTCCAGTCATGTTTTCTTTCACGCATCACGCACCCGTCCTCCGAAGTGCTTCTGACGTAGGCGGATCACGCGTGGCCTTTGGTCCCGCGTCGTTTTCAGAAATCCAACCCCGTTGCGTAGTTGAACAGCAATCAAGAGGGAAAACCGGGGTTTATATGATGGCCGGGAAAATGAGATTTGGCGGGCATTGATTCAATCACTCTCGATGTTGCAACTCCATCGCCGCAGGGATTGGCGGTTTGGTTGCCGGAGGTGATGGCTTTGCCGGCACTTGTTCCATGCTGTGGTGGTTGACGATCAGCCGTGAACCGCGTTGGCCGGTCAAATATGTCCAGACCCATTGAAGAAAAACGGCTACTCGCAGGCTGGACGTGGCGAGAAATTGGAGGTGGATCGCTGCCCATGCCAGCCAGGCCACAAATCCGCTGAGCCGGAATTTGCCAGATTGCAAAATGGCGAAGCCTTTGCCGACGACGGCCATGTTCCCTTTGTCGAAGTAACTAAAGGGACGCGGCGCTGGACGACCGGCGATTCGAGAGCGAATCAACTTCCCGGCATAGCGCCCCTGCTGAATCGCGACTTGCGCGACCCCGGGCAGCGGTTTGCCGTTCTGATCAAGGGTCATGGTATCGCCCACGACGAAGATTTCGGGATGGCCGGGCACAGTCAGATCGCCCTGGATTCTTACGCGGCCGGCGCGATCAGTCTCGACTCCCAACCATTTGCCGGCGGGCGATGGAGCCACGCCCGCAGTCCAAATGACAGTTTTGCTGGCAATTCGTTCTCCGTTGGCGATAACGCCCGCCTCGTCAATCAGATCCACGCCTTGCCCCAGGCGTACCTCGACACCCAAATCTTCGAGCCGCGCTTTCGCCGCTTCGGAAAGACTCTCGGCGAAAGTACCCAGAACGCGATTGCCTTTGTCCACGAGCACAATTCTCGCGAGCGACGGATCAATCCTGCGAAATTCCGATTGGACCATCGCGCGCACCAACGTGGCAATCGCGCTGGCCATTTCCACTCCGGTCGGTCCACCGCCCACGAGGACGAACGTCAACAGGTCGCGATGAAGGCTGGGGTCTTCCTCCGCTTCCGCCGTCTCGAAAGCCTTGAGGATTCTGTTTCGAATGGCGACGGCGTCGGCAACAGTTTTCAATCCGGGCGCAAATTTTTCAAACTCGTTGCGCCCGAAGTAGCTGTGGGTCGCACCGGTTGCGAGAATCAGATAATCGTAGGGCACCGCCACTCCTTCTCGATCGGCAGAACTTGCGAAGACGCAGCGCCGGTCCTTGTCCATGCCGGTGACTTCGCCGAGGATGACGGTTGTGTTTCTTTGCCTTCGAAGAATTGCGCGGATCGGGGAGGCAATCTGGCCGGGCGCGAGGACCGAGATGGCGACCTGATAAAGCAACGGTTGAAACAGGTGATGGTTGTTGCGGTCGATCAACGTCACGCGCACGGGCGAATTCTTAAGGGCTTTGGCGGCTGCAAGCCCTCCAAACCCGCCGCCGACAATAACAACATGTGGTTTCTGATCTTTCATGGGGCTGTTAGTTAGTTCGCGACAACTTGCCCGGCCGCTTTCAGGACATGGTCGTCGAGTTGAGCAGGATTCGATTTGTTCAGGATCTCCCTGGCCTGAGCCACTTCATCGGCCGTGCCGTGAGCAATAACGAGATACTTGTCTGCCTGAAGCTCAGATTCGTATCTGATAATGCTGTCCTTCGGTATGCCGATGCTGTAAAGGCCGGCCCCAAGAGCGCTCAAACCGCCAATAACGACCGCGCTTTCCAGTGCAGCGACAATCGAAGCCGATAACGGCCCGGCGACAAGCAGCGGCCCGAGACCTGGCACCCAAAAAAACGCCGCTCCAAACAGCAAACCCCAGAAGCCGCCCCATAGGGCACCCATCGTTCCCCAATATTTCATCCGGTCGCCGGTGTTGTAGTAGCCCACGACTTGTTCTTCCGTGTGATAGTCTTTGCCGACCACCGATAATTTCGTCATATCGAACCCCGCCTCCTGGAGCGCCTGCACAGCCGCCTCGGCCTGCGGATGGGTTTCGTAAATCGCGATTACTGCATTTGAGTCAGAGTCCATTAACATAATAGTCAAGTTAAGTGGGTTGCTGGAGCGCCTCAATTTGTCTTCAGTTTGAATCTCGTCTCCCGCCACCGGCAGATGTGTTAATAGTCCTTTCGAGGTAAGTGTTCTCGTCACATCCAGCAGAATCAGTATCAAGACAGTTGCCCCCGATCTCATCCGGAAGTTTGAAGTAACTCGAAAAGGCTACCGGCTGTTCACCTGGTCGAGGAATTTACGGCACCGAGATCAGCGTCAATATTTCGATCATGAAAAGTGGATGCATGATTGAGGTCGCTTTGCTGGCGGTTCGAGAGAGGCAGCAAGGGAAAGTGGGACAGGGGACAAAAGCCGCAGGACTGGGTGCAGTGAGCGTCGCGGCGCATGAGGTGCTATGATTGCCACACGAGCAGAATCGGCAGCACAAAGACACCTAACGCGCCTTGACCGCATCGTGCTGCATCTGCGCTGCCTTTGTCATGACCGCAAGTTTCGCTGGCATTTGGCGGGTGTCTGGCGTGAGCTACGACGACGATGACTTCAAGGGCCAGCTTGAATTCTTTAAAGTGCGCGTCACCGCGCGTGTAAGGAGGAATTGTCCATCTGGGCAGGACTATTCCCTTTTGCGACCCAGCCAGAGCAGGCTCTCGAGAATCAGGCGGTTCTGGATGTCGCTGGCGAAGGTCGAGGAAAGCTCCTTGTTGGTCTTGTGCTCGTAATCAATGTCGTTGTGGCCGATGTTGAGATAGATCATTCGATAGCGCTTATTGGTCCAGACGACGGGGTAGTAACCATCGTGCCAAATCTCATGCGGTTTGGGTCCGGTTCCGAGCGGGAAACTTGACGAATCGATCGACAGCAGGATCGAGATGTCAGCGTTGGTTCGCAAATCGTTGCTCCATTTGTACCATTCGTTGGGAGCGGATTTGAAGGTTGCGGGCAGGCGTCGAGTGACTGGATGTTGACGATCTTCGACGCGGAGGACTGCTGACGTTGGCCTCCAGGTATTTCCCACATAAGAGCCGGCTCCAAGAAATTCGTTGTGGTACCAATCCCAGTTCTGTGGGAAGTCCGAGGGTGTGAGGGCGAAACCTGCGAAATGAAAGCCCATCCATGCGCCGCCATGTTCCATGTAGCTTTTGAAGGCCTCACGCTGAGCAGTGGATTCCGGTCGAGTATCCAGGAAAAGAACGACCTGGTATTGGCGAAGAACATCGCCGTTGAGATCGGCCCAGTTGGTGGTTGAGGTGTAACTGAAATTGTTTTCTGTGGCCTTGATTGGGAACCACTGATTTGCCTCTTTCACGAAGCTGATATGCGCCTGATCGCTTCGGCCCGTGTAGAAGGCGATCACCTTGAAATCCGGCTGAGCGGAGTGAGCCGAGAAACTGACAAGATATAGGGCGAAAAACGCAGCGCAGCAGAGCGACCGTTGGATGCTGCAAATCGCCAGCTTCATTGGTGGTTGGTTTCGGCGGCCCACAGAATGGAATTACGAAGGATAGTCGTGAAAGCTCTATTTTCCAACAGCCAGGGCCCATGCCCCATAAAGATATAGACGTTGCGAGCAGCAATGCGTGGATTGGTCCAGATGACCGGGTGATCTCCCATTTTGACAGAGGAATCGGGAGAGTAGCTTGATTCGTCCACACTCGCGAGCACGTGAACATTTGCGCGAGGACTATGATCCCAGGAGTACCATTCCTCCCTTTCGATCAGAAAGGATTCGGGAACACCTTTCATGCAGGGGTGCGTCCGATCGTCGACGTGCACCGTAGCGGAGGCGAACCCGGGGATATAATTCTTGAACTTGATGCCGCCCATGAAATCCGAAAACCAGGGCCACATCGGCTGTCCATCGAAATTGCCCAGGAGAGTTGCGTGATGCAGGCCCACCCAACCGCCGTGGCCTTCCTCGATGTAGGCTTTTAAGGCGGCCATCGCTTCCGGCGTCCAGCCATAAGGAACAAAGTCCAACTGAAGCACCAGCCGATATTGTGCCAGGAATGTAGCGGTGATCGGCGCGGTGTTGGTGATGAAGTCCACCTGGAACCCGTTCTCGTCACCGCACGTTTTCAGCCATGGCGTGGCTGCCCTGGTGAACTCAATATGATGACCTCCGGCTTCGGCCAAAGCGATGATTTTGAATTTGCCGGAAGCTTCGGCCGCCTCGACCTCCGCAAGACAAAGATTCAGGGTGGCCAGAAGCAGTGAACACGAGATCGAGAACCTATTCATAAACGAGCGACTTAATCTTTCGGTCTGCCAGTCGGCGAGCCGATAATGTCCTTTTTGTCTGGCGCAATCAACAAACTCTGAGTCCGAACCGCACCGCTTAACTCTGGAACCGCCGCGCGGGCGAATGTGGATAGCGCTTATTTTACTATTTCCACATCCGCCACGCCATCGTCAAAGTCTAGTGGCTAGCGGTGAAGGTTGGATTTCCTTCAACAATTCGTTCGGGCTAACGAGTAACAGCAGGAACCAGAGACACATTACTAAACAGCGGAATCAGTCCTTCGGCCATTGTTGGATGAGCAAAGATCGCGTCGCGTAAAGCCGTGTAAGGAAGCCCAGCAATCATCGCGACCTGGACAGATGCCATGACTTCGCCCACCTCTGCCCCGAAAGCGCTGAATCCAAGGATTCGTTCGCTCCTGGTATCAATAAGGGCTTTCATAAACCCTCGAGTTTCCGACAGCGTTTGGGCCCGGAACACCACTCCAAACGGGATTTTTGCCAGGCGATATGAAATGCCACGTTCTTTGGCCTCCCTCTCGCTCAAGCCGATACGCGCAAACTCCGGGTCGGTGAACAGGCAGAATGGCACCTGCCGTCCGGTGGTCACCCGACGACCGCCCTGGATATTCTCGGCGATAATGTGAAAATCATTCTCCGAGATATGCGTGAAGTGCGGGCTGCCGGCACATTCGCCTGCAGCCCAAACATCGGGCGCGGTAGTTTCCAGTCGCTCATTGACCTTTATGTATCCGTTGCTCGTTGTTTCCACGCCCGCCAGTTCCAAACCAATTCCGTCGGTATTCGGCGTGCGACCCGCAGCCGCCAGGATATGCGACGCTTCCAGGACTATCGCCGAAGCATCACGGTCCGCGCTGAGCTTCACCGATTCACCGGACCTTCCTTCCACACGAGTGATTCGAGTGTTCGTGACGACGTCGATTCCTTCGTCTTTGCACAACTCGTGCACTGCTTCCGAGATGTCTTCGTCTTCACGATGAATCAGGCGGTTGTTGCGATCGACGACCGTCACTCGGCTGCCAAACCGGCGCATCGCTTGCGCCAATTCGAGACCGACAAACCCGCCTCCGAGTACAATGAGATGCTCGGGAACGTGGTCCAACTCGAGGGCTTCAATGTGCGTTAGCGGATTTGCTTCTCGCAGACCCGGTGTTGCCTCAATGGTTGCTCGCGTTCCGGTGTTGATCACAACACGCCTTCCACGAAGCACGCGAATGGCGCTGCCGACGGACGTGACTTCGATGGTTTTGGGTCCAATAAAACGCCCGGAGCCCATCACCAGTTCCGCCCCGCTGTTCTTATAATTATTCAGATGCACGTCCACTAGTTTAGCGACCATTCTGCGCTTCCGTTCGCGTACGCCAGCCATGTTGATTGTGCATATCTTCCTCGATGCGCACATCGGCGCGGACATATTCAGCTTCCGCGCCTGATTCTCGCAGTTCCATCACCAATTTGGCACCGGCCTCATCACGGCGGCCAGAAACAACGAGACGGGCACCCTCTTTCGCAAAGGCTAAAGCGGTAGCACGTCCAATTCCTGTCAGAGCACCGGTAATCAGAACGACTTTTGTATTCATACGTTTTTGTCCTGGATGCGGATTGTCTGTGGAGTTTAGGCATTCATGCCGCCATCGACTGTCAGGTTCGCGCCGGTGATGTAAGACGCTTCCGGTCCGGCGACGAATGCCACCATCGCGGCGATATCGTCAACATGACCGTAACGGTTAAGTGCGGTGGCGGCCTTTTGTGGCACCGCCCAATCGCCCGTGGCGGGATTCAATTCGGTGTCGATCGGACCCGGTTGGACATTATTGACCGTGATGCCCCGGCTGCCGATTTCTCGGGCCAGCGCCTGAGTGAACATCTTGACGGCTCCCTTCGTGCCCGCGTAGGGCACAAGCCCAGGCGCCGCGACACGCTCACCTACGGCCGAACCGATCATGATGATGCGACTGCCACTCTTCATGTGCTTCAGTGCCGCCTGCGTCGCGACGAATACGCCGCGGATGTTGATGCCGATCACGCGATCCAGCTCTTCCAGAGTCGTCTCCTCGAACGGTTTCGGAATGGCCGTGCCGGCATTGTTCACTAATACGTCAAGTTGGCCGAAGGTCGCGACGGCCTTTTCGACCGCGGCCTTGACGGCGTTTGCATCGGCGGCATCCGCCTGAATTGCAATTGCCTTTCCGCCGCGACGTTCAATCTCTTTCACGACCGAAGCAGCCGCATCAGCGCCCTTGGCGTAAGTAAACGCCACGCTTGCCCCGTCGGCTGCCAGCCGCTTGGTAATCGCCGCGCCAATTCCTCGCGAACCGCCAGTGACGACCGCGACCTTGCCTGCCAATTTTTGTCCATTGTTATTGCTCATATATTTCTTTCTTTCTTTGCTTTGTGTTGTGTTCCGCCATCAACCGATATAATCCGATAATGAGTCGATTCCATGTTCCTCTCCTATCTTCATGGCGTGTTAGATTGTAAGGACGACCCTGCCGAAGGGGCGGCCGTCGATCAGGTAACGCAGAGCATCAGCCGCTTCGGCCAGTGGGAAGGTCTTAGCCACAATCGGTTTGATCGCACCGGATTTAAGAAGTGAGACGATAACTTTCCAAGCGTCAGTAACGGCTGCCTGCGGCTGAAGGAACATGTTGAGCCCCCGGATGCTGGCCTGTGGCGCAATGAGATTTATCACGTCAATGGTTGTCGTACGGCTTGCGGAATACCCCAGTGTTGTGAGGCTTCCTTCCAAGGCAAGCGCTCCGAGCGCCTCGCTCAAGACTTCACCACCGATTCCGTCGATAACAATGTCTGCGCCGTAACCGTCCGTGATACGACGCACGCCGTCAGCCAACTTCTCCAGGGAGGTATCGATGACTTCATTGAATCCGAGCGCTTTTGCCTGTTCGGCTTTCGCATGATTGGTCGTGCTTGACATGGCGTGTTTTGCGCCCAAGGCGCGCGCCAATTGCGTCACAGCATTGCCGATCGATCCTCCGATCGCCGGCGCCAGAACAGTCTTTCCCGCCCGAAAACCAGCCCGAGTAAGACCCACCTGCGCCGTCAGATACGCGACCGGAATACCTGCGGCACTCACGTCGTCGACACCATCGGGAATCAGGCAAAGGTCTTTCTTCCGTACCGCAACCCACTCACTGTAGGCTCCATCCTCAAAAGCACCATAGGCGCCAAAGAACATTACGCGCGAGCCGGCGGGAAAGTCCGTTCCGCCTCCCTCCTCCACCACGCCCGCTCCTTCGTTGCCCAGGACTAACGGCGCCTTCGAGCCGTAAAATTTTCCGGAGAGAATCGTATGGTCCAGCGGCGTGACGCCGGCCGCAGTGATTCGCACCAGCACTTTCCCGTCTGTGACCGCTGGTTTCGGAAGGCTGACCAGCTTCAACTCTCTAAAACCATTAAATTGTTCCGCTCTCATTGCACGCATATGGTTTGTCCTTTTTTTCGTCTTTGTTCTTCGTTGTTTTTGTGGATGTGAGATTTACGCTTTTCCTCCGAAACTGACGTAGTCGTCCAGTTCAATAGCTTCGAACCAGGTTTTGATGTCCTCGCGGGTTTTGCTGAATTTCCCAACATATTCGGCAAAAAGTTCGAGCGTTTCCGCGTCACTGTCCGGACCGCGCTTCTCAAAAAATGCGGACCAGGCTTCGATTTCCCAGGGCGCCCGCGGGGTTTTGGCATGGGACTGGACCCATTCAAGGATTTCTCCGTCGTCTTTGCCGGCCGCCAATTCCTTCAAAAGGGCTTCGGGATCAAAACCCAGGAACCTGACCAGGTGCTGGTCCGTGCCGGAACTGTATTTGTATTCGCCGTTTTTATTGGCGAGGGTCGCCCGGCCTTTGTCGAGCATGCGTGCCAGAATGACGTAGTTGCCCAAACGAACGCGAAAGCTCCGGGGCGGGCGTTGCGTCAGATCAATATAAGAAGTTTGCGTTTTCATAATTTTGTAGTTTTGGATTTTTAGGGGTTGAACGATCGCGCCGTCATAGTTTTTCCTTACAAAGAGTTGATTAGATTTGTGCCCTGCCGCCATCCACGAACAGTTCGATGCCCGTGACGAAACTGGAGTCATCCGACGCCAGAAACAACGCCGCCTTGGCAATTTCTTCGGGTTTGCCCATGCGTCCCATCGGGATGGTGGATACTATCCGTGCGATCGCATCCGGAGGTTGTTGATCAATGGCCGGGGTGTCGGTCGGACCAGGGCTCAGGACATTTGAGCGGATGCTCCGGTCCTTAAGTTCCATGGTCCAGCCTCGTACAAATGAGCGAATCGCCGCCTTTGTCGCTCCGTAAACACTGAACGCAGGAGTCCCTTTGGAACCCGCAACAGAGCCCGTCAGAATGATCGAACCACCATCCTTCAAGAGCGGAAGACCCTTTTGCACGGAGAACAGAGTTCCCCTGACATTGATATTAAACAGTTTGTCGAAATGCGCCTCGGTGACCTTTGCCAACGGAGAAAATTCAGCCACCCCAGCGTTGGCGAAAAGCACATCGATTCGCCCTTTCATCTTGCGGACGGTATCGTACAGGCGATCCAGGTCGGCCAGGTTCGCAACGTCTCCCTGAACGCCGTGAACATTGCTTCCGATTACCTTCACGGCCTCGTCCAGCTCCTTCTGGCGGCGGCCCGTGATGAAGACAAAGGCGCCTTCTTTGACGAAGAGCTTTGCCGAAGCGAAGCCTATTCCTTCAGTGCCGCCCGTGATGACCGCGACCTTTCCATTGAGCTTGCCCACAGTGGTTGCTGCTGATGTTTGCATAATTTCCTTAAGGTTGAGACTGGTTGTGTTTGCGATTGAACCGCTTGGTTTAAGTTAGCACATCAGTTCCATTGTTCAGTAATATTGAACAACTGGACTATCTTGTCAAATTGTGGTAACATTTTTTATGCGGCCGCTTTTTCATCCGTCTCTGCAAGAAATAACCGTCCAGGGCCTTCTGTATGCCCTCTCCGACCCGGTCCGGGTTCGCATCTACGCAGAACTGGCTCAGGCTGACTGCGCCATGAACTGCTCCGCCTTTTTGTCCAATGGCAACTTGAAGCTTCCCAAGTCCACGTTGTCGCAACATTTCAAGATTCTTCGGGAAGCTGGCCTGATTCGCAGCGAACGCAAGGGCGTTGAACTCAAGAACTCGACGCGATGCCAGGAGTTGAAGAAAAAATTCGGACCAATGGTGGTTGGGATTCTCACAGCTTACGAAAAAGAGGCCCACGAATCCAAACACTAACGTTTGGGGAGTGAGACATTTCGCGGTGCCGGCGGCTACCGGCAGCGCGCCGTTGAGCAAATCTGGATGCGATACGGAGCCGGTATGCCAGAACTGCGTAATCGGTGAATTTCATGATCGTGAATTCTTGCGCGGCCGGACTTTGGTCAATACCGCTGATCACGCATTCGCGGCCGCCAGTATCACATCGATCACAAACTTGGGGTGTGAGAGCATCGGGACGTGGCTGCTGTCGATTGCGTGAGTGGATGCACCCATACGCTTCGCTGCGAAACGTTGCAGGTCGGGGTGGACGGTGCGGTCGTTGTTGGCGAGAACGTAGTGGCTCGGCTTCGTCTTCCAGGCTGTGCCGTCAACTTGCTGGTTGAACAGGTCCGCAGCGGGCGCAAAGTGGGTGGCCCAGACGACCTTCTGCTCCTGCTCGGACAGGTCTCCCGCGAAGCACTCGACCCCTTTCGGGAGCATCCAGACGCGTCCGTCCACGACTTCGATGTGGGAGAAAACATCGGTAATAGGGAATTTGTTCAGTTGGCTTTGCGAAGTTTCGTCGCTATTCGGAGCGAGCGCGGCGATATAGACCAATCCGGCAACTCGGTCATCTATTCCCGCGTAGGTGATGACGGAGCCGCCATATGAGTGACCGACCAGGATGGCGGGATTGCTGACCCGTCCAAGCGTGTGTCTGACAGTGGCGACGTCGCCCGCGACAGAGTCGAGCCCGTATTGGGCAGCCATCACCTCGTGACCTTCTGCCTGAAGCGCGGGGATCAATTTGTTGAAGCACGAGCCGTCAGCCCATATCCCGTGGCAAAACACGATACTCTTTTTTATTTTTGGCATATTTGTCTCTTTCTATTGTTTTTAGTTTGGGTGATTGAAATCCAACAGAACCTTGCCACCACGCAGGGAATGTTCGATTGCTTCTCTGATTTGGGACGGTTTGTAAGTTGCGGTGATTGGCAAAGTTAGTTTGCCGGAAGCGACCACTTTTGTTGCCTCAGCCAGTGCCGCGGGGATTTTTGGGAGATACTCATCGTAATACATCCAGAAGCCGTGGACATTTAACCTTTTGACAATGAGATCGCCTTGTCCAACCTGAATCGGTGAACCGCTAAGCCATGCATAAATGACGAGATGCGCCTTCGGAGAGAGTATGCTTGCCAACGTCGCTGTGGCTGGACCACCTACGGCATCAAGACCCAGAGATATTGGCATTCCACCCGTTGCCATCCGGGTTTGCTTTGGAAGTTCCGGCGATTCGACGCCAACGAAATCAGCACCCAGCTTTTCAACTTCCGGGATGAGCTCGGGCCGTCTCACGATACCTGCAATGTTGAGTTTTCGCGATTTTGCAATCGCAATCAGGCAGCGCGCGATTTGGGAGTTGGCTGCATTTAATACAATCCAGTCTTTAGGCTTTAGCTTTACAAATTCGCTTAAGAGAAGAACTGCCGTCGTTGGGTTAATATTTAACATCGAGGCCGTTCTGGCGTCGACTGAGGGAGGGACGACGAAAAGACCTTGCGCCGGAGCCAGGACTTTTTCAGACCAGGTGAATGTTCCAAATGGGATCGTAACACGATCGCCAACCTTGACGCTGGTGACTCCCGGTCCAATCGCTTCGACAATTCCCGCACCTTCGCCTCCAATGACAGAAGGAAGATTCGGATGTAAAAGGTAAACACCTTCCGCCAAAAGAAGGTCGCTGTACGCAATCGGCGCATACTCCATGCGCACGAGGGCCTCGTCCGCAGACGGCGCGTTTGGCTCCGAAATTTCGACCAACTTTAAGTTCTCCGCTGGATTGCCGTAGGCTGTGAGATGAATGGCTTTCATTTATGATATTCTCCTCTTTCAAAAAATCCCGGCCCGCTATAGGGCCGCCTGCTTGCTGAATTAATCCTCCATCACGAAGGTTTCCAAGATCAACGACAGAATAACCACAGTTTTCGAGTAAGGTTTGAACCAACTTTTTCGCGCCGTCATCGTCTGCCGAAATAAAGGCAACCCGTATCTCCCCGTTGACAACCGGATCCGCCTCCAAATTTGGGACGAGCATGTGGTTAAACGCCTTAACCACTCGTGCTCCAGGGGCTAGCGCCGCAACAAGCTGGCTGGTGGACAGGTTTCCAACCTCGGCCGGTGTGAATTCTCCCGCCTTACCGTGAAAAGGATTGGTCCCATCAATAAGGACCTGGTTATTCCACTTGGGAAGACTTGCAAGTGTGCCGGTCACGTTGTCCCAGGGCACAGCCAGAAGCACCATTTCGCAAGCCACTGCCTCGTCCCTGTTGGCAGCCGTTGCACCACTGCCGAGTCGACTGACAATTTCCCGCAGGCTGTCTGGGCCTCGGCTATTGCTAAGCTTTACCTTATGGCCCGCCTTCAACACCCGTTTTGCGAACGCTTGTGCAAGTGCTCCTGCTCCAATGGTTCCAATTTCCATACGCTTTCCTTGTAAGTCAGGCAACTGAGGCAAGCAGGGCCTCTATCTTTGCGTCCAATTCGCGCGCGACTTTGAGCGCTTCTGCGTTTTCGTAAGCGGCGAGAAGGCTGGCCATTCTATCGTAGGAGAGATGAACCCCGTCCGAACGTTCGTCGACCAGAATCGTTACGGGGGCGTAGGAGCCAGCATCGGGAACATGTTGAACCATCCGTCGCATGATGAGTGGATTGCCTATAACCAGTCGGACGATCTTCGGTGTGTCACGACCTGTGCCTTTGCGGACGATTGCGCCATGGTCAAATTCCGCAAACAACATCAACCCTGTTCGCCCAACAGCTTTCTCGATTGTGCTGTCCAGTTCGGCGATGGACTGCGCGCGATGAGTTGATCTCCAAAACTCCGCGATGTCCGGCTGACCGACTGCGGCCTTGAGAGCTCCGACTACTTGATCAGACGGCTTGGATGATTTCAGGGTGAATCGCTCCATCTCGACTTTCCTAATCATATAACCTCTCCTTTCTTTGGAAACTGCTCACCGAACATGGGCAGACCGCTCTTTGATTGTCCTTTCGTGGCTTCGTCCTGGATAACATCCCAGTGTTCGGCCAAAACTCCGTTTTCTATTCTCACGATGTCGGCCACAATCCACGGAGCGGGCAAGCCATGACCTGAATAACGACCGTGGACCATCACAAAATCGTCTTCGGCCAAAATGAGGCCGTGCATCCACTTGAGTGTACCTGGAAGATTCTTGATGAGATTAAAAAGCCCTTCCCTCCCGGGCTCGATATGAGCGCTGTGCTGGATGTATTTTGGCGACCAGAATTTCCCGGCGGCGGCGTAATCGCGTTTGTTGAACAGCGTGTCGAACGCCTCCAAAACGAGGCTTTTGTTGTGCTCGGTTGTTGTCTTCATAGAACATCTCTTTCAATCGGTGTGCTCATAGGATTTATCCAGGCGCCCGTCACTGAGGTAGGCGAAATTTGAGGACCAAAAAGCCAAAAGAAGTTGCTAAATGAGTGCGGAATGCGGAGTGGGTGGACATATTAATAATATTCGAGCCCTATCTTTAACGCTTCGTTTTTCTCATCGGGGTAATGCGGGAACAGATGATCAATGCGCCTTACCGAATGACGGTACTCTGAAAGTGGACAAGCTTGATCGACTGCCCTTGCTGCACATAGACCGCAATCAGTCGAAAGTGCGAACGACTCTCCATTCCAGACCGTGAGCTGACCGCTTGGCATTCGGCCGTCAACACAGCGGTTGACCCGTACATCCGCGCCTCGGTCTGACCAAGTTCGATCGAATGAAACCGCAACCCACCACTTCGCAGGTCTTGCAACACCTCCTGCTTGTTCAGCACGGAACCATCGGGTCGCACCAGCATGTAATCGCCCGCGTACAGCCCTTCAAGAGCAGCGTATTCCTGCTCCTTCAGTGCGCGATTGAAAATGTCCCTGTGGATGCTCAATATCTCCTCTGCCGTCATGCGATTTCCTTACCTCTTCGCTCTCGTCACAACTGTTTGCGGCGGCCGCACTGACGGCCGCCGCCTTGGGTTCAAGCTGCGGCGAAGAAGCGTGCGGCCTCTTCGGCGAACTCTTCAAAAAACTGGAAGTGCGAGCCGTGCCCGGAATCCGGGTAAAGGATCAACCGGGCATCCGGTAGATGCTGCTGAAGGATGTAGGAATTGATGGTCGGCACCATGATGTCGTCCTTGCCGTTGACGACGAGCGTGCGCTGCTTGATCTTCTTCAAATCGCCGTAGCGGTCTGTCGCGGGGATCACACCCCATTTAGCAAGAGCGACGAGTTGAGCCTCGGCGACCTGGGGCCCCGTTTCTGGTTCGCGGTCCAGCTTTCGCGCGGCGATCCGCTTCAGCCAGGCGTTGCCCGCCGCGTAACTCGCCGGGCTCTTCGAAAAGAACAGGTCCAGCGTGCGGCCCTGGATGGTGCTCTTCGGACGATTGACGATGTCCATAACCTCGCGCGAAAATTTCTGCATGCCTTCGCCGCCCGACGGGCCGGTGCCCACGAGGAGGATGCGCCGCACCAGTTCGGGCGCGTCAAGCACCACCTGCTGCGCGACCATGCCGCCGATCGAAAAACCGAACAGATCGATCTCCTTCAGGCCGAGCGCCTTGACGAAGGCGATGATGTCAGCCGCGGTAGCAGGGATCGAGTCCGGCATCTCGCCACCCGAGCGACCGACACCCCGATAATCGATCAGGATCACCGGGCGGTCTTGCGCCAAGCGGTTGGTGTGGATCGGATCGAAATTGTTGATCGTGCCGGTGAAATGCTGAAAGCACACCACCGTCGGGGCGTCTTCCTTGCCGAAATGCCGATAGGCGAGTTTCACACCCCCGATATCCTTGAATTGGGTCGGCGCGGTTTCGCTGAGATTGACGTTACCTACGTTGTTCATTTTCCTGTTAAATTTCTGTTTGTTGATTTCTCTTCGCGTCGTTCATGTCCCGACGCCTTCATTGAGGTAGGCGAAATTTGAGAAGCAGAAAGCCAAAACAAGTTAGAAAATATTCAAAGGCGCTCTAACTGGGAAATCCCGCGCGGGATTGGGATTTTCGGGTCAGCCTCTTTTAATCTCCCTGAAGAGCCAGGCCTTCGAAAAAACCCAATAGTTCTTGACGGTGGAAAGTGAGACGCCGATCAGTTCAGCGATTTCTGCGTTGCTCATGCCTGCGAAATAGCGGAACTTCACGACCTGGGCTTGAATCGGATGTTTAAGTTCGAGTTTCTGCAGCGCGTCGTTCAGCGCCAGCAACTGTTCGTCATCGGCAGGGCCCGCGAGCATGTCCTCTTCAAGATACACCCTCTCATACTCGCCACCGTGACGCACGGCGCGTCGCCGACGCGCGCGCTCGATCAGGATGCGGCGCATCGCTTCGGCCGCGGCGGCGAAGAAGTGCGTTCGATCTTCAAAACGTCGTTTCTCATCTCCGACCAACCGCAGCCAGGCCTCGTGAACCAAAGCGGTGGCTTGAAGGGTTTGGCCCGGCGCTTCTTTGGCAAGTTTGCTGGCGGCCAGGCGGCGCAACTCCTGGTAAACCGCCTGCACCAGCTGATCAGCAGCTTTGGGGCTGACTTCTTGCGCGGCGTTCATGATCGATTCGGCGTCACTCATCTTTTTGCCCCTGTCCTGCTTGCCTGGGAGGAAGGCTTTTGCCTGGAGCCGTCTGACCTTTGATTAGGTCATGGGCCTCGTCCAACAATGCCTGGACTATGATCCAGTCGCGCCAATCATAGCCCAATATACCTCCGAATCGAGGCATTTGCTCCTGAACCACCTGCTCGCACCGCGCCAAATCGGCGCGCGCGTCAGCGACTTGATTGAGGCGGTACTCCGACATAGCCAGGACCGCCAACGATTCACCCTGCGCGTAGGGCCAGGATTCCTGCGCCGCGTCCGTCGCCAAAGAGATGGCCTCGGACCAGTGTCCCTGGCGGTATTCCGCAAGCGCCTTACAAAATTCACAGAGTCGGTACATATTCATCCCCTTTCCCGCCGTGACGGCGGTTTCAGCAATTGCCGCGACCGACAGCAAATCGGCTCCTGAGTCAGGCAATATGAGACAATCTTTGACCATCTTGTCCGCCGCACTTGGATCGGTTACTCCGCGGAAGCGATCCACAATCTTCGGGCAGAGTTCCCGGTAAGCCTCCAGATTTGTTGTTACAACCAGTAAAGGCGCCAGGGTGTGATATGTGTTCGCTTCGGATGGCCTGTATTGCAGAACCAGCCGGGCATCCGCCAGCGCCTCGGCCCACTTGCCGCGGCACGCCAGGATGTGCGCTCGGAAGACAATCACATCCGCGAATCGCGGGTTGCGGGTGGCTGCCGGCGGAAGTAGTTTGTTCAATACGGTTTCAGCCTCATCATATTGATTTTGCGGGACAAGTGTCCCCATGACGTTGTTGAGCCATTCAGCGGGAGGCGGCTCTTCGCTCCCGAAAAGTTTGGCTCGGACCTCCAAAGCCTCAATCCGCTTGTGAAGGGCTTCATCCCGTCTGCCTTCTCGCTCCAACTTGTCGGCCAGCGCCTCCATGCGAAAGAGATCCCCCTGTCGCCGCGCGAATCTTTCTTGAATCAACAATCGGCTCGTCACGATCAGCGCGGTGCTGAGCAGAAGAAAAATGATCCCTACACTGCAAAACAGCAGCTTGTTTCGCGTGAACAGCTTTTTCAGCCGATACAGAGTGCTCGGGGGACGCGCTGCGATGGCTTCGCCCGCCAGATGGCGTCGTATGTCTGCCGCGAAGCCGTTCACGGTCGGATACCGGCGTGCGCGGTCCTTTTCGAGCGCTTTCATTACAATCCAGTCCAGGTCACCACGCACATCACGAATCAGCCTCGGCGGCTCGACCTGACGATGGCGGGAGACAGTAGTAAGATCGGCAGCCATGAGCGTGCTCAAGCGTGTAGATGGGCGGGGCGGTTCGACGTTGCATACGACGCGCCGAACTTCATCAAGGCCGCGTTTGAGAAGTTCCGTGGTGTCAAAGGGCGTGCTTCCGGTCAATAATTCATAAAGCAACACTCCAAGGCTGTAGATGTCGCTGCGGGTGTCCACGTCCACGCTGGATAGGGCGGCCTGTTCAGGGCTCATGTAAGCAGGCGTGCCGATCAATAGTTCGAATGCCGTGAACAGCGTTTTGTCGGTGAGTCGCTGGTCTGTCGTCGCTTTGGCGATCCCAAAATCTATCACTTTTGCCAGCGGTTTCCCCGACGGCAATGTGGTCACCAGGATATTCGACGGCTTGAGATCCCGATGGATGATTCCTTTCTGGTGCGCGTGCTGCACTGCGTCACAGACATCAAGGAACATCTCCAGCCGAGCGGCGGTGTTGAGAGCACTCTGGTCGCAATGATCGGTGATCTTGATGCCGCGAACCAGCTCCATCACGAAATAGGGCCGTCCGCTTTCGGTTGCGCCCGCATCGAGCACGTGCGCGATATTCGGATGGTCCATCAGGGCCAGTGCCTGTCTTTCGGCTTCGAAACGGGCAATGACCGTCTTCGTATCCATTCCCGGTTTGACGATTTTGATGGCGACCTTGCGGCGGACGGGTTCCTCTTGTTCCGCCATGAAAACCACGCCGCAACCGCCTTCACCGATTTGCTGCAATAACTTGTAGCGACCGACCCGCTCACCCACCTTCTCTCCGGGCTGCGCGTTTTGGGCTTTGACCTCCGCAGGAGCCTGTTCGAGAAATTCGCCGGATTCTACGTGCGCCTTCAAAAGGGCCTCGACGCTGGCTCGCAGCTCGGCATCTCCCCCACAAGCGGCCTCCAGGAAGGCCGAGCGGCTTTCAACTGGAAGCTGCACAGCCTCTGTAAACAGATCCAATTCTGTCTTTTCTGATCCGTTCATCAAATCATCGGGCCAGGACGCAACATATGTCCCTCTGGCCTCATCGTAAACGCCACGTTGCCAATTCAATACTACACCCCACCGATGTACAGGCGAAATCAACGGCTGAAAAGGCCAACTCAAATGAGTGTCACAGGATTTACTTCACGTCTTTAGAACGACCTGTTTGTTCGGCGGCGGATATCACGAACTCCGCGGAGGGTCTCATTCTCAACACACCCCACCTGTGATGTATCGGTGTAAGCACACTATCATGGCTCCCGGATATTCAACTCAGAGTCAACTGTCTTCGCCCTTCCACATTCAGATTCCACTTATTTGAAGTTCGAGCGGCAGCGAGGTCTGAACCGACCCATTATGGGACGATTAAATCTGAGTTGGCGGCTCGAGATGTGGCGGGAGGAGAACTGCGCGCGCTCAAAAGACATAAGACATAAGCCCAAGGGCGTGGCCTTGGGCTTGCGATAGGATTGGCGTTTCGCCTGAGAAGCTCAGGCAAGGATATCCAGCGTGCTCGACGACGTGGTGTTGGTTGTCGAAGTTGGAGCGGGTGCCGGCGACGAGCCACTGGCGCCTGCTTTGTGATGATGGTGATGACCATGCGAGCCCTTCACGCTTTGAATATCCTGCTTGAGGCTGGCGAAAGCCTTTTGAGCACCCGAAAGGTCTCCGGAACTTAGAGCGCTCTGCAGCGCCTGGTAGTCGTTGGAAATGGGGCTGTTCGGGGTGTTAGTAGCTGTGGCATTGAAGCCCTGGCCAGCTTTAGTTTGGTTGCTCTGCAAACCGTTGAAAGCTTGTTTAGCACCAGAAAGGTCTCCTGACGCCAGCGCGCTTTGGAGAGACTTGAAATCCTGCATCCGCTTTTGCCATGGGTTGTTGGCCGCGATGTCAGAGGCTGAGTTGGACGAATTTATACTTGATACATTCATAATAGAGAGACTTCTTCCGTTCTTTTCGTTTGTGCCCGCTTGTATCTCATATCGGCAGAAACTGCTGGCGCTTGAGGACTTTTTTTATTCGGCCATTCGGCGAGATTCGCTCAAATTGATGAAGCGGCGATACCTTACGGAGCTTGAATGTCAGCCACCTTTCGCGATGAAACCTGGAACGCCGGTCTCGACCACCGAGTTGAGCCTGCTTCTGGTTTGAATTCGGTTGAGCTCGTCAACGGCAGCTTCTGGAATCTCAGAGATGTTGTAGTTCTCGCGAGCTCGCTCCAGGGTTTTCGCGGTGGTAAGGACGGCCGTTCCACGTTGGATCGCCCAGGCGAGCAGGACCTGGGCTGGGGTCAGAGAGGTTTGCCGGGCGATGGCCAGAACTGCCGGATCTTCGAGTGGGCCAGGTCGTATTCCATGACCCAATGGCGCAAATGCCAGAAAAACGATGCCTTTCTGATTACAGAACTCCAAGAGCTCCGTTTGAGGCAGATACGGATGCGATTCAACCTGGACCACAGCCGGTTTGATCCTCGCGGCCTCATAGAGAGGCACGAGGTTTTCAAGAACGACGTCGGATAATCCAATCGCTCTGCACTTACCGTGATCAACGAGATTTTCCATCGCTTTCCAGGTCTCAAGCAGATTGACGCCACGGTCGTAAATGATATTACCACTTTGGTCTCGCGGCTCCATGTTGTCTCCGGGTTGAAACGCGAAGGGGGTATGGATCAGGTAAAGATCCACGTAACTGATTCCGAGGCGCTCGCAACTCGCGTCGAACGCCGGTTCGACACGTTCTGGCCGATGATTGGTATTCCACAGCTTCGTCGTGATGAATACATCCTGACGGGCGATTGCTCCCGTTGCGAACTCAGCCTGTAATGACTCACCCACCTCCCGCTCATTGCGATATCGTTCCGCACAATCAAAGTGACGAAATCCAACCCGCAGTGCGTTCGTGGTTGCGCTCCTGGTTTCAGCAGGGTCCGGGATCAAAGTTCCGAAACCCAGAGCCGGGATGGCGCCAGTCTCAGAGTTAAGGCGTATTTTCGCAAAGCGAAGGTTCGAAGGATTGGATGTCATAGGCTATCGTGGTTCGGTTTGTCATTTTCACCCGCACTTAGTCGGAACGATTCGATTAAAACCACGGATGAACACAGATAAACACCGATGAAAACGATTTTTTCAACTCCGGCTTAGTCCGGAGCCTTTTTCGTGATATTCTTGCTCTTGTAAGGATTTGCAAGTCCATCTTTTGTAGGAGACGACGTCAGCCCCGCCCCGAGGGCCTCGTCTCGGGGGAGACGCTAACTTTCACGGGAGGAAAAAATATTCACCGCGGATGGGTGCCAGATGGGTGCGGATGGGCGCGGATGCCTTCGGGGCGTTGAAACGTCAAATCGGTTAAAACCCGAGACCGAGGAGGAAGAGGGGTGCCTTCCGGGGGGTACAGGGTGCTACCCCGAAAGCTTTCGGGGCTACACTGCCTGACCTGCTTGTACAAAGTCGCGATCCAAGGTGCTACACAGGGTGCTACATTTTCATTTTTGGCAACCTGTCCCGAACGCTTTCGGGATTGGCGGTAATTCGTGCAATTCGCGGATAACCTCCTTTGTGTTCTCTGCGTTCTCTGCGGTAAAATTCTTTTTTTGCCTTTCGTTAATGGCCGCGTAGTTTGGATCGCGTCCCTTCACCCCATGGAAAAGATTCAAATTCGACACCCGACACCCATCCCTCCAACATCCGATCTCCGCGCACCACGATTCGCGAAGCAAAAAACAACCCTGGGACATCAAGCTCGTGGCGGGCTTGGGAAGCCAATCAACTACCAACTCCTCTGATGGCGCCCAACTCAGCCGGGGCTGATTGCCGCAAAGATGGAATCCCGGATAATTTTCATTCAGATTTGAGCGAAGCCAGGTCAATGGAGAAGCGGTACTTCACGTCGGATTTTACGAGCCTCTCGTAAGCTTCATTTACCTTTTGTATCGGGATAACTTCAACGTCGGATGTGATGTTATGTTTGCCACAAAAGTCGAGCATCTGCTGAGTTTCAGCGATGCCGCCGATGGCAGAGCCTGAAAGACTCCGCCTCCCCATAATAAGACCGAACGCCGAGACGCCCAATGGTTTCTCAGGCGCACCGACGAGTGTGATATTGCCATCGCGACGCAGCAGTGCGATGTAAGCGTTAATATCATGGTCGGCGGCGACCGCATCCAAAATGAAATCGAAGCTGTTCGCGTGCTTTTGCATTTCGTTTTTGTCGCGGGAGAGGACGACTTCATCGGCGCCTAAACGGAGCGCATCCTCCTTTTTATTAGGCGAGGTAGTAAAGACAACCGTGTGCGCTCCCAGCGCATGAGCAAATTTCACAGCCATGTGGCCGAGTCCCCCCAGCCCAACCACACCGACTTTCTTTCCCTTCGTGACGCCCCAATGGTGCATCGGCGAATAGGTAGTGATCCCGGCGCACAGCAGCGGTGCGGTTCCGGCGAGATTGAGATTCAGCGGCACGCGCAGAACAAAGAATTCATCAACGACAATGCTGTCCGAATAACCGCCGTAAGTGACGCCACCGAGATGTTTGTCGGGAAAGTTGTAGGTGAGGATCAAACCAGGGCAGAACTGTTCGAGGCCATCCTTGCAATTCTCGCACGTGTGGTCCGAGTCCACCATGCAGCCGACTGCGGCCAGGTCTCCCGGCTTGAACTTCTTCACGGCTGGACCGACTTTCGTCACCCGCCCCACAATCTCGTGGCCCGGCACGCAGGGATAGACGGTTGGCATTACTTCTTTCCACTCGTTTCGCACCTGGTGCAGATCAGAGTGACAAATGCCGCAGAAAAGAATTTCGATCTGCACGTCGCGCTCGGTCGGCTCGCGACGTTGGATGGTGGTGGATGCCAGCGGTGATGTTGCACTGGCGGCAGAATACGCTTTCGTCTTGGACATAGTTCAGTTCGTCGGTTGATTCGATTTTAAGAACAGCTCAGCCTCTCGGGATAGCAAGGTCTTGCACGTTAGTATCAGAAATAGCGCTGTCAACCCCCGGCAGTTCGAATTACAAGGTGGGATCGCGGTCATCTCACTCTATGTAAAAGATTCAAAAATTTTTCATGTTGGCGGAGCGAAGTTGCGTGATTCGAACGGTTTAAGTGCCCGAAAAAGATTCAAATTCGACAGCCGCCACTCCAATAACATGATCGTATTCTCGTTAACACCGCGACTTTAGCCCGGTGCCGCACCTCGAACGCACACCGGAACTGTTTTTACAGTTTTCCGCGCAATGCATTTGAGATTAGCGCCAATTCGGGCAACCCGTCCCGAACGCTTTCCGGATTCGCGGATAACCTCTTTTGCGCCCTCTGCGGTTAAAGTTCTTCCTAAACCGCGGTTATGACGGCTTTCGCTTTGGTGCTCATTTCCAAAAACCCCAAAGGGGGTTTCAAATATCGGCCCAGTGGTTGCGACGAAGGAGCTACCCTGGGTAAGGCCGTTCAGATAATCCCCAACCCTGAAAGCGGTTGCACCATCCTCCAACATCCGCCTCCGCGCACCACGATTCGCGAAGAGAAGAACAACCCTGGGGCATCAAACTCGTGGCGGGCTTGGAAAGCCAATCAACCATCAACCCCGAACGCTTTCGGGGTAAACTTCCAAACTTCAACACGTCACCAACCCGTTCGGCAATTAACTATCACGACCATCAACTGCCTTCGCGCCAATGACCTTGAATGCCTTCATAATGATCGTGATCACGATATGGTCTTCGTAACCTCCAGCCAGCTTGCCGCCCAGTACCGGCAGGCGACGGAGAGAGATTGGGCCAGGTAAAGGCAAGGATGACCTCCATGTCGTCCGGGGTCGTCCCCGTACCGCTTCCTTCTTGCCTTTCTCTTGCCCGGTGCGTCTGATAGAAGACGCTACTGTGAAGAGCGCGACACGAGACATTGAGTTAAACGATGCGGCAGCGACCGCCGATGCTCTTTTTTCGCTTGGGGTGAGAGAAGCCCAGTTAATCGCCTCAGCGTCCCCAAACGCTGGTCGTTGCCAGTTTGCAGCTGCACTTTGCGCTTCCGTTCTCGAGTTCGTTTGGTGGGAGCGGCAGAAGCTCTCTAAACATGACTTGCCACTGCGCAAATCTCCAGTCGCGATGCTGACCAAATTTTCCGGACTCGTTGAGCGTCTCGGACAGGCCTTTCTTGTGCTTCCACCCACGCAATCGGGCTTTCTCCTGGGTCAGCTTTACACGGCTCTTCTTCCCGACTCTGTTCGAAAGAGTCTTGGTGCTTACTATACGCCGCCCGCGCTCGTGGGACGCCTGCTCGATCTAGTCACATCCTGCGGGTTTAATTGGAGGAGTGGTCGGATCATTGATCCCGCCTGCGGAGGTGCCGCGTTTCTGGCTTCGGTAGCGCCCAAGCTAATTCAACACACTCGATTTAGGGACCCCGTTGAAAAGGTTGAAGACATCGAGAATCGTCTCGCCGGAATTGAGTTGGATCCCTTCGCTGCTTGGATGTCCATGGTCCTGCTCGATCTCGCGCTCCTGGACCTGACGATATCGGCGAAACGCCCCGTGAAGAACCTGGTGTTCTGCCGGGATGCCTTGGAGACTGATCACAGCGAGCTTGGAGGGTTTGATTTGGTGATCGGCAATCCCCCTTACGGAAAGGTGACACTTGATCCCCTCCAGCGGAGGCGCTTCAAAGAGTCCCTTTTCGGGCACGCGAACCTGTACGGCCTCTTTACCGATCTTGCTGTCCAATTATGCAAGCCAGCCGGGATAATCGGTTACGTAACTCCAACTTCTTTTCTCGGAGGCGAATATTTCAAAAATCTGCGCCACCTGTTAGCGACTCGCGCTCCCCTTCGGCGACTCGACTTTGTCAGTGACCGCGACGGAGTTTTTGACGGAGTTCTTCAAGAGACGATGCTTGCAGTGTTCGAGAGAAAGTCTCCTGGAAACGGAGACTGGGTTCAGTTGAATGTATTGCGTGCCGAAAATCCGACCGAATCATTGACCATCGAAAGCATTGGCCGCGCTACGCTCAGCGATGGTAACGGCGGCCCGTGGCTGCTCCCGCGGTCGGCTGAACAAACGGCGCTCATCCAAAAACTGAACGCGATGCCCTACAAACTGGCGGGATATGGCTTCGAAGTTGCCACAGGCCAACTGGTATGGAACCGGCATAAGGACCAGCTTCGCAAAACTTGCGATAAGGACTGTTATCCCATAATCTGGGCTGAGGCAGTAAACCCCGACGGCAAATTCCACTTTCAAGCCGCTCGCCGTTCACATTTGCCGTATCTAAAACTCAAGCCGGGCCAGGATTTCCTACTTAACTGTGAGCCATGCATCCTGGTTCAAAGAACAACGGCCAAGGAGCAAAAACGACGAATCATTGCCGCGGTGATTCCGAACTCCTTCGTTCTTGAGTACCCGGGATTTGTTGTCGAGAACCATCTCAACATGGTTAATTCCAGTCGAAAAAAGCCAGAGATCGGGCTCCGAACTCTCTCAGCACTGCTCAACTCGAGCGCCTTTGATAAGGCCTTCCGGTGCATCAATGGCAGTGTGGCGGTTTCTGCTTACGAATTGAACTGCGTTCCGCTGCCCGACCCCGACCAGATGCAATCGCTGCAAAGACTCGTCTTTTCTGGCGTCCCATACTCGGAAGTCGAAGAGTTAATCGCATCCTTTTACTCGCACCATGGAGCAAGCCCGACAATTGCCATCTCTAATCTCCGAGGCCACAATCGCAAGATGGCTGCCTGAGATCTTTCCGGAGGGCACAGCCAACCGCACCTATTTGGTTCGCCAGATGGCCGCCAAAACGATATTCGTGATGCTATATGCCGGGGCGGTCGAGGGGTCGAACCGATGGCTTCGTCCCGATCAGGTTACCAAAATGGGCGATTCTCAGGCCGGTAAGACCGATAACGACTCTCGCGAGAAATGGGCGCTAGCATCCGTTGTCCCAGGCGGAATGAAGCAGCTTCGCGACCGATGGTATGCCGCCAACACACGAGAGCCAATTCGCGACGAAACACTTCGCGCTGGTCTGGTAGCGGTGGGCGCTGTCGTCGAGCGTACGGGCCTACCGACTACCTCGGCCAAAGCAAGATATGCACTCGCAAACGATTTTGTGGCTCTCCTGACGAAGTTGGCAGAAGGGCCCGCTGAACCGTTGACAGTTATTGTTGAGTGGCAGGCCGCGCGCCTGACACCGAACGCGCTAAATCGAATAAAGCTGCTTCGGAGCGGTACCGTGGCTTCAGCAACTTCTCAGCGGATGAAAATCTCGTTTCCGAATGGCGAAACTCGGCTGATGCTTCCCGGCCCGAGTACGGTAATTACCAAGGCAGTGATCGAGCAATTTGCGGTTCGCTTCCTCCGGCAGCCTGGAGTAATCTTCGTGAGCGAATCGGGCGACAAGGTTATCGCTCGTGACGATACTCTCGCGAACTCAATCGGGTTGCGGCTCGATTACGGTAAAAACCTGCCTGACATCATCCTTGCGGATGCCCATCCCGATTCCTCCAAGGTCATCTTTGTGGAGGTAGTTGCTACCGATGGGCCCATCACTGAGCAGCGAAAGACGGCCCTACTGCAAGTCGCAACCCAAGCGGGAATGGTGCGGGATCACGTGTATTTCGTGACAGCCTTTGCCGATCGCAGCGCCCCGGCATTTCGCAAGCTAGTGTCCGAGCTCGCTTGGGGAAGCTTTGCTTGGTTCACCAGCGAACCAGACAAGCTATTGGCGTTGAGGGAAGGTCAAACACTGGAACTCCACGCGTTGTTTGAATACTAGCACTTGAGGGACAGGAACCGAACGACTCGGTTCTATGCGTCCGCACAGAGAACATTCGCAGGAAAATGCGAAATCCAATTTTGTGATGTGAGGCGTCGGGGTAGGGATGCGTTCTACTACGTCCCATTCTTCCTGCGAAATTTCGGACGCGGTGGAACGCGTCCCTACCGGAGATGGTTGACGAGGGCTTCGAGTTTTTCCAAACGTGCCTGCAACTCCGCATTCGCGGCGTGGGCGGCTTTCACTTCGGCGCTCAACTCGCGAATCCTGGCTTCTTTCGCCTCGAATTTTTGATTCAATCCCTGGATGGCTGCCAGGGCCACGCCGCCTTCGTCAATGGGCGCAATGTGTTTGTCATCGGTGCCGAGGTTGAACACGGAGTAAAAATCCTGGGCGACGGGGCCGATGTGCCGCGTGGCCGTGTCCATCTTGTAACTCCATTCGCTGACCGGCAATTGCAGGACTTTGTCCAGGATTTGCGCCGAACTCACTGGCGCGAAATCCTGTTTGGCATTGCGATCGCTCAAGTTGTTGAAGGTGCCATAAACCGTGACGCCGGCGAGGGTCGCGTCCAGTCGGACGCTCGTCGGCGCGGTGTTAACAGCGCCGACCGCGATTACCACTTCGCCATAACCCGCCGAGATGCGCGAGGTGCCGCCACCCGTGTTGATGACGTGATTCCCGCCGACTGCGTCCGCATAGTAGTTGTAGCCCAGGTGGACACCATCGCTCCAACGCGGATAGGAGCCGTAGAGAAAACCGGTGGAGTTTCCGCCGCTCAACCCCAGGTGCTGGTAGGCTGCGCCCCCGGCGAGTGTGACGTCGCCTGCGAGTTGAATTCCGCCGCCGGCATGAACGCAGAATTGATTGTCGCCCGTGGATTGAAAAGGGCCGGCCGAGTTATCATTCCAGACGAAGGTTTGATCGTGAAGCGCCGAGGCGTACTCGCCGGCGGCGAAGCTGAAATTTCCGGCCACGGTATTGCCGCCACCACCGGGGATGGTGGCATATTGTGCCAGGACGTTAATGGTGTTGGCCTTGCCACCACCAATGGTGGAGAAGTGAGCGGAACTGGATACGGTGTTGAGTTGGCCGCCGACTATGGAGCCGTACTGGGCGTTGGTTTCAATGGTGTTGTTGGAGCCTCCGCCGAGGAACGCGAACGTGGCATTGGTCCTGGCCTTGTTGGCATCCCCGCCGGCGATGACAGCGTAATTCGCGCCCGACTGGATCTCGTTGAAAAGACCGCCGCCGATGGTTGCGGTGTTGGCGTTGGTCTGAATGGTGTTGGCGGTGCCGCCGCCAATGACGTCATAATTTGCGTTGCTCGAAATCGTGTTATTGTAGCCACCGCCGATGGCGGAGTAGCCGGCCTGGAGGAGGTTGAGGGCGCCACCGGCAATGGCGGAGTAGTCGCCATTCGTCGCGACGGTGTTCAAAAAGCCGCTCCCGATGCTCGAGTAACTTCCGGCGACCGTATTGTCGAGACCGCCGCCGAGCACAGAATAGGCGGCATTGGTTTGGATGAGGTTGTGCCGGCCACCGCCGATGCTGGAATAGCTGGCCAGCCACTGGATTTGGTTCTGGCCGCCGCCAGCGATGCTCGAGTATTGAACGAACGTTTGCAGGTCGTTCTGATAGCCGCCCCCAATGCCGGAGGCGAACACGGTATTCTCGATGCTGTTCTGCTGCCCGCCCGCGATAACGGAGTACTGCACGTTTGGCGCCATGTTGTTTTGTAATCCTCCGCCGATGGTCGAGTTGAAACTGGCGTATTGAATCTGGTTGGAATTGCCGCCACCGATGATGCTGTAATCACTAAGGAATTGGATGGAGTTATTAACGCCTCCGCCGATGATCGCCCCCTGCACGGTGACGTCAACGGAGTTTGAACTCGAACCGCCGATAATCGTCGGCGCGCCATTGGTGCTGGGCTGAAAACGAAACGCGCGGACGGAATTGACGCGCAATTCCAACGGCTGGTTATCCGTTGTGCCAATAAAGTTCGCGGCCGGACTCGTGCCGGAATTGCCGGTGGTTTTCCACGCATTACCCAGGGCCGCTGCCGGGACCGTGCCGCTGGCCAGATTGTTGGCGTTCAGGTTCGCCAGACCCGAGCCGTTGCCGGCGAAACTGTTTCCGGCGTTGTTGAATACGACCGCGCCGCCGTAGGCGCCTGACAAGCCGGAGTTAGGCAGAACACCAGTGACATTACCCGCCGTGATGGCGTAGGGCGTCGGCGTCAGCCTTTGCCGCGGCTGCAACAAAGTGAACCCGGCCCCGCCGTTGGTGCGCGCGGCGATCTCCAGCCAGCGGTTCGTGCCGGGGAATTGATTGCCAAAATCCAGCGTGACGATGAACAGACCGTTACTCACGGCCGTCGCGGTGTTCGTGATCAGGCCGCCTTGTTGGGCGCCGACGCTGGCCGTATCGTAAAGCGCGAAGCGCAGATCGTAAGCGCCATTCGCGAGGTCCGCACCGTCAGTCAGCCGGCCTTGATAAGTGAAAGCGGTGCTCTGGGCGAAAGCTGAAATTTGGAGGCTGAGGGTCAGGAGCAAGGCGAGCGCAAACGCGCGGGTGAGGGTCGTCATGGGATTCGGTCTTTCTTTGGTTTGAGTCGAGTCTGAAAGTTGGCAGAAAATGACTCTGGGTTTTGGTGAGCTATATTGCCGACCGGGGGAGAAGGTCTCAAGATTTAAGTTTTAGCCTTCAGTATTCAGGTGGCTGCGGATCGGCGCGAATTCAGAATTGCACCACGAAGGCACAGAGGCAAGGGCGGCGGAGCCGCGACCGAAGAGTTAAATGCGTTAAATAAGTTAGATGGGTTAAATGAGCGCATGAGAAGTTGAGGGATCAAAATTCCTCGCGGCTTGGGAGGAGCGCTATTGTGGTAAATAGAAACAAAAGCTGAAACATGGGCTGCGGACATCTATGCTCAGGCTATGAAAGAAGCCGCGGCGGTCAAACCGATGGAACGCCTGTTCCCATTTGTCCTGCGTTCGCGCATTCTGCTCGCCGGACGCGAAACGTTGCTGCGCAGCAAAAGCAAACTGCACTTTGTCCTGATCACGACAGACCTCTCGGAAAATAGCCGGACGGAAATTCTCTCGGAGTTCGCGCATTACCCCATCGTCCAACATTATCAATCTGAAGATTTGGAAAAGCACTTTGGATTGAAAGGCGCAAAAGTGATTGGGTTTGCCAAGTCAGGCCTTGCCCAATCGCTTTACGCTGAATTGAAACAGCACCGTATCAACCAGACGTCGAAACGAAGTTAGACCCGTTGGGATTGGGATGAGTCGCCCCTACCACTTTGGGGCGGTGCTACGCGCACGGGGCAACGCTCGCCCTACCACTCTAAATCAATCCCGCCTTGTCAAGCGCGGCGAGCATTTGCTTGCCGTTGGTCTTGAGTTTCAATTCTTTGGCGGACAGCAATCAGCCAGCCCGGCGGTTAAACTGTCGCCCCAAAACGCTGGGCAAAGTCATAAATCGATTGCAACAAACCGGGAAAGGTGTTGGGCTTCTTGAGGTATTCCGTAACGCCAAATTCACGCGCCAATTCTTCCTCAATTCGCGTCGGTGTGCTGGTCCAGATAATGATCGGCAATTCAACCAGCCCTCTTTCGCAGCGCAGCCACTTAAGGGCTTCGAGTGAGGCCGTTCCCAGGTCCAGGAGCAACAACGAAGGACTCGGCAGTAATTTTTCTTCAAAATGTATTGCAACTTCTACGCTGTCGCGAAAAAAACTGACAGCGGCATCCGGGCAAACCTGAGCCGCCACTTTTTGAATGAAAGTTCGAAAGCTGCTGCTGCTATCGCCGACCAGCAATTGGAATCCTCGTTGATCGTCCGGCTTCGACGGCTGCAACTTGATCGGATCCAGGTACTTTTGTTTCCAACTTCGGACCAGCGCTTTTAACTCCTCAAGATCGTGCGGTTTGCCAACATACGCTCTTACGCCTAGTTGGCGCGCGCGTGCTTCATTTTTTTCGTACGGCTGGCCTGACAGCATGACGACGGGAAGTTGTTCGAAGACTTTCCTTGCGCGCAACCATTCGAGGACGGCAAATCCGTCTCGCCGGGGCATCATTGAATCGAGGATTAAGAGGGATGGTATTGGATGGGAAGTATCCTCCAGGGAGTTAATGACGTCGTCGCCCGAGCGAGCGAATTCAACCTGGACATATGGACAAGCCTCTTTAAACCCCCACTCCAAAAAAAACCGGTCATTGATGTCGTCGTCACCGACCAGGACTCGAATGATCTGGTTCATGGTTTAACACTATCGAGTCTAGGGGGAGATTTCGAGAGTGCAAGAATTTGTGTCGTTTATTTGTGTAGATTATTAAAGACACTTAATACTCGCACATTCGGAGGATGACGAGCGACGCGGCGCCGATAAAGGACTCGTTTCCACTTGCCAACCGAATCGTCCGGCTGGCATTTTCTGACATGGCAGCGAGCAAACAACCCGACACTCTCGATTCTCAGTTCTACAAATCGCCCGACACTTTTTTTCCGCACTACCACAGCATCGGGCTCACCTTTGATGACGTCACTTTAGCGACGCTCTATTCAGAAATCCTTCCACGCGATACGCAACTTGATACAACTCTGGCCGAGGGATTGCGGCTGAATATTCCGATCATCTCTTCGGACATGGACACTGTCACGGAAGCGCGCATGGCCATTGCGATGGCGTTGAATGGCGGACTTGGGCTCATTCATTACAACATGCCCGAGCGCCATCAACTTTCCGAAGTCAGCCGCGTCAAAAACAATGTTCACGGCCTGATTCAGGATCCCATTAAAGTAACGCCGGAACAATCGGTCGGCGATGTTCTCAAACTGATCGAGGAGAGACGATTTGCTTTCAGCACCTTTCCGGTCGTGGATGGAGGAGGAAAGCTTGCCGGTCTGTTGCCCGGTCATGTTGTTAAACCGCGTTATGCCAGGCGAAAGGTTGCCGAGGCGCTGACTGCCCGAGCGCAGGTCCATACCATCAATAAGAAAGAGCTTGGCCGCGATCCAATTGCGCGCGCCGACAGATTTTTTACGGAGCATCCGGGCATTCACAAACTCCTGGTGGTAGATGATCAGGACCGTTTGCACGGGCTGTTCACCATGAGTGACATCGAGCGGATTACGCAGGAGCGCAACGCTCAGTTCAAGCCCGCGCGGGATTCACAGTTTCGCCTCGTCTGCGGCGCAGCGGTATCTGCCACGCGAAACGCGTTCGGTGAGCTCGACCGCGAGCGGATTCTCACGCATGTCGGCGCGCTGGTTGAACGGGGTGTGGATGTCGTCGCTGTTTCCACGGCGCACGGCCATAGCAAAGGTGTTGGTGACACCGTGCATATGTTGCGCGATGCTTTTCCAAAACTGCCCATCATTGCGGGAAACGTCACGAGTGCCTCCGCCGTCGAATATCTCGCCGATTCCGGCGCGAATATCATCAAAGTGGGGCAAGGGCCGGGTTCGATTTGCACAACGCGGATCGTTGCCGGTGTTGGCATTCCTCAACTCACCGCGCTCTATGTCGCTTCCCGTGCCGCGCGTAAAAAACGCGTGAGCCTCGTCGCGGATGGCGGTATCACCAAATCCGGCGACATTGTCAAGGCGCTCACGTTGGCTGAGGCTGTCATTTGTGGTGGCATATTCGCGGGTTGCTCGGAGGCGCCCGGTGAGGTGATGGAAATTGGTGGAAAACTCTACAAACAGTATCGCGGCATGGGAAGCCTGGCCGCGATGAAAGCCGGGTCAGCCGCTCGATATGGTCAAATTGTGGATCCCGCGAGGAAACTCGCGCCGGAAGGAGTCGAGGCTTTGAAAGAAGTTACCGGCTCGGTAGATGTGGTACTGACGCAGTTGATCGGTGGCATTCAATCAGGCATGGGCTATCTCGGCGCAATCGATCTTGCTCAACTTCGCGACAAGGCGCGTTTTATACGCGTCAGCCCGGCGGGCCAGCGCGAAGCCGCTCCACACGATGTGGTTGAGCTTAAGACTGGGAGCTGATTTCTGCGGCGATTATCCGTTGGTGTAACAGGTGGGCCGAGCGTCCTCGTAAGCCGCCGAAGCGTGGCTTCTGCTGCGGTCTGGTGTCTCGCGGGGACGCTTGCCCCGCCGAGGGCTGAAGATATTGCTGGCGCTAAAACTCGATGGCGTCGTTCGTCATTCCACATTGCGAGCAACGCGAAAGATCTACGTCCGGATCGTCGGTGTAAACGTATCCGCATTTCTTGCAGCGATAGATGCGATCTTCGCTTTGCGCAGGCTCAAAGCGGCGGCGGCGGAGTTCGGTATAGACGCCGACAGCCGATAGTCCTCCCAGCAAAACGACGACGTAGGTTAACACGAGATTGGGTATAGACATATCAGGAAATCACTTTTACGGGTTAATCGGACCAGCGTTCGTGGCTGACAATGGCAAAGTGTGCCATTCAAAAATGATGGTGCCCCAGGTTGAGTTCACCAGTGGATTAGCGGCTCTCCCGGGGCCCTCGTTGATGATCGATTCAAATCGCGCGGCGCTGGCTTGCGCCAACGCATAGTCGTCCACTGCCTTCAGGCCGCTCGATGAGAGCAGGACGGGAACGGAAACAGGGATTCCATCGCCGTTGACGAACAGTTTCACGACAGTATTTGTAAGAAAATCCGAGTGCGGCCACGAAGGCAGCTTGAACGCGGTTTTCAAGCGCCGTCGTTCCAACCCTTCGCCCAGGCGGAATTCTGATTTTTGGCGGAAGGAAGTCGTGAATATGGGTTCGGGCGGTGAGGGCTCCGGTTCGAAAGAAAGAAAGGTCGCCAGCAGTTCGGCGTGATTGGTATCCGGAAGCGCACTCGGAAGCCGTCCGAGTTCTTCCACCGGTAGGATGAGCCAGCGTGGTTCTTCGGTCCATTCGAATGAGCGTGCAGGGACGGGCGGAGTGCGCATCCATGCCGGCCCCGAAAATCCAACCTGATGCGGCAAGGCGAACAGTGTCGGGTCGGTGAGAGCAATCATTTCGCTTGAAGGGTTGCCAAGAACCGCGAGCTTCGGGGCTGGCGAGGGCGGGCGCACGCGAGGAGGCGTCTTATCGCCGAGCAAGAAGATCAATCCGATTTGAAGACAGAAGGTCAACGCAATGAGGAAGCACCAGCGGCGCCAGGTCCAGAAAGTCGGTTCGATTGCGGCGGAAGTCATGGCGGCGAACGTTCGGCGGACATCCCAAAAGGACCAGGCAACGTGGCAAGGCGCGCTTCCGAGATTCCTGCATCGCGCAATAACAGCTCCAGATGCACCAGCGTTTTCAAGGTGACCGATTCGTCGGCGTGAACCAGGACGACCAAAGGTTCGGAAGAGCTGGTGACCGCAGTGTGCAACCGGGTTTTCAAATTGTTCTCATCAATCCATTGATTTTCGAAATATAGCCGGCCTTCCTTGTCGAGTGCGACGGACAAAGGAGGGGTTTCGGTACCAGGAAGATCGTTGGCCACCGGGAGTTGAAGATGCACGCCAGGCGTATAAACCAACGAACTGATCATCATGAACAGCACCAGCAGCAGAAAGACAATAGCGAATGGCGCGACATCCAATTGGCCGCGGAAGATTCGAGCATTGCGCGGAAACTTCATAGGGCGGAAGCGTTCGGTTCTAGACCTTCAAACCCTCCGTGACAATGTTGACGATTTCCGTCGCGGCGCGTTCCATGTCTAGCACGATCGAATTTACGCGGCTGACAAGGTAGTTGTAGGCGGCGTGCGCGGGAATGGCGACCGCCAATCCCGCCGCAGCGCAGATCAAGGCTTGCCAAATGCCATCCGAGAGCAAACCGAAATGCGCATGTAAACCTTCCCTTTGCATCAGCATAAAGGTCTTGATGAACCCAAGCACAGTTCCAAGCAACCCAAGCAGCGGCGAAAGCTGGGCTATAGTGGCCAGCAAATTCAATTTTTCCTCCAATCGCGGGACTTCTGCCAAACCAGCTTCTTCCAGTGATTCACGCACGCGCTCGCGCCCGTGGTCGCGATTGAGGATGGCGGTTTTTACCAATCGAGCGACCGGCCCGGGCGTCGCGTCGCAAATGGAAAGTGCCTCGACGATGTTATCTCGCTTGAGGACGTTGCGAACGCCGTTGAGGAATTCGGTTGAATTAATTTGGGCGCGATGGCAGTGGAGAAATCGTTCGATGAAAACGATGACCGCAACGGCGCTGGCAAACAGGATCAGCCATAGGACCGGTCCGCCGTTAGTTACAAAAGGTCGCAAAGATACCATCCGTTCTTTATACGATTCAGGATGAGAAGTTCAAAGGTCAAAGTTCGCGAACAGCCAATTCAGGCTTGATTCTGCGGTTGGCTGACAGATTCTCTTCTGTGTGGCGTCTTCGCTTCTTTTCCTGGCGAGAACCCCTGCGGTTGAACTTATGAAAGGCAATACGTTTACTCCCGTCGCCGACACCAGCAGTCGCGTTCCGACGCGCTGGCGCAAGGAAGTGGAGAGTATTTTGATTACGGACGACGGGATTGCGAGGCGCATCAGTGAGATGTCGCGTGAAATCGAGCGCGATTTCAAGGGAAAGGAAATGGTGGTCGTTTCTTTGCTGAACGGCACGGTGATGTTTTTGGCGGACCTGATTCGTAATCTTTCTTTGCCGATGCGTCTGGATTTTATCGGTGTGTCCAGCTATGGAGCCGGGACCGAGTCCGGTGAGCTGGTTTTCACGAAGGAATTGCGCCTGGACGTGCGTGGCCGCGATGTGCTTCTCGTGGATGATATTCTGGATACGGGCAAAACGCTTTATCGCGTTCTTGGAAAGCTCCAGGCGCTCAATCCACGACGAATTAAAACTTGCGTGTTGCTGAATAAGGCGGCGCGACGCGTTGAGAAAGTCGAGGCCGATTACGTCGGGTTCGAAATCCCGGATTTTTTTGTCGTTGGCTACGGACTGGATTTTGCCGAACGCTACCGGAATCTGCCATTCGTCGGGGTCCTGTATCCGCACATTTACAAACAAGCGCAAAAGACAGTGCCTGCGCCTCGCCGGAGCGTTCGCGGCAAATAAGGATATGTTGATCGATGAGTGTCACCGTTTCGTTTTACTCTTATTTCAAGGAATTGACGGGCTGCGCGCAAACGACTGAAACGCTTCCTGAAGGGGGCACGCTGAACGATTTGTACCAGAAGCTATCCGCCCGATTTCCTAAATTGGCTGCGATGCAGAAATCCACTTTGATGGCCGTGGGCGTCGAATATCAGGAGCGAAGTTATATATTGAAGGATGGGGATGAGGTTTCGCTTTTTCCGCCGGTGCAAGGAGGTTAATGGATTTCTGATGCAACGCGAATTGACCATCACTGCGGCCGAGATAGATGAGCCGGCTTTGCTGAGAAATCGCAAGTTTTCCACCGGCATGGGGGCGATTATTTATTTCCTCGGAGTCGTTCGCGGGACTGAGGAGGGCGCCACGATCCATGCGATTGAATACGAGGCGTTCCAACGAATGGCGGAGCATCAGTTCAATTTGCTGTTCGATGAGATGCAAAAACGATGGCCGATTGAGTCCGTTCGGCTGGTTCATCGCATCGGGACTGTGAAAGTGAACGAGCCGTCGTTGTGGGTGGAAGTCATAGCTCCTCACCGAGGCGAAGCCTTCGCAGCGTGCCAATGGTTGATCGACGAAATGAAACGCGTGGCGCCGATTTGGAAAAAGCCGATGTAACAATCCAGCGTTCAAATTGAGATACCTTCTTGAGGCTTGGAGTTTGGGGATTTGGCGCTTCCGAAGGTGGTGGGCGCTGAGGGATTCGAACCCCCGACCTACTCGGTGTAAACGAGACGCGCTACCACTGCGCCAAGCGCCCACAACTATCTAATTTTACGCGAGATAATGCACATTCGGGAAGGGTCATTCCTGCCCCTATGTTTTGGCCATGACGAGCGCCTGAGCACAAGGCAACTCCTGGTCAAAATTCCGAATTATCAGGGTCTTTACCGGCATAAAATCAATGGAGATACTATGGAATCAAAAAGCACCGGGGCAAGCGGAAAGAACATTCGCTTGAAACCGACGACCGAAAACTTGCCGAGCGGACGTTCACCGTATGGGTCGAGAATCTGCGCAAGATTGATTCGGAGGCCAGAAAGCTAGTCTGGCGTAACTCCCCACGCTCCCGGAGGTCTGCGCCATTCCACAGCCAGTCCTGACCCGGCAGTCATCGGCTCCGAAGGTGGCAATATAGGTTACCCGGATGGGTCGGTTCTGTGGCGCAAGCAACTGTTGATGCACCAGCATTGGACAATTTTGGAATCCGACTCCTGTGCAAAATGACTACATCGGCTATTGGTGATGACCGGCTCGAGTATCGCATGCAGAACGAGCCGCTGATTGCGGTTAGTCGAGAGTTGAGGAAAAAAAGATCACCGCGGATGAGTGGGGGATGGGCGCGGATGGGCGCGGATCGCCAATGGGTACATGGGTTACACGGGTTGCAGGAGGAGTGAATGTGTGATGCTTGACCGATGGTTGAAGCATAAAATGTTTGGTGAAGTCAGGTGTATGTTGGATGAACTTAGGTGGACCTGGGTTAAGTTGAGGTTATCTGGGGCTTAAGCCAGGCGGCGCTCAGGTTGCCGGTCCTGGAGGGAGAGGAATCTCATCAGCGGGGGACCAAAATGTTTGTGTCCCTAATAACGGGAGGGGTGGCAAGTAGAAATACTACTTGACGTTCGAAGTGCTTGAGCCGCAGATGTTTAACATCAATTGGCCATGGCCAGTAGGGTGGCCAGTTGGCGGCCAATTTTTAAGGTGAATGAATTGCTCTCGTCGGCCAAACGCCAGGTCAGATGGGTGACCGAAACCCGACCATTATCGAAAGCTGCCAGCCAAATGTCTGATATCTTGCTGGCTAGCAGCCCGGGCCAAAACTCGGCGGACAATGCAACGAGCCGTCATAAGCGTCGTAATAGAATATCTCTCACACTTACGACTTTCCGGGTCATTATTCCTTAATCCGTCAAGAGGCACTACGCACGACGCTGACAACAAATCAACATGCGATGTGCGACCATTTTTTTGGGGAATGGTTCGTGGCGTGGAGGCGGCCTAAAGGATTGTGCAGTTTAAAAAGTGAGGGCTGACACTGGTTTGACCCCTTTACCAAACCCAAGTGCTTTAACTTGCCTTCGCTGCACTTGAGACCATCGGTGATTTCCCGCAGTGAACGAGCCTGGGCCAGTTGGCAAAACAGCATGGCCACAAACTGCGACCAACTGCTGAACCCACGAGCATGACGCTCTACTTTGAGCTCGCGCACATGTCGCGCAAAATCGGAGCGTTGAAAAAGAGAAAGGATTTGAGTAAACAGACTTCCAGTATTGACCACTTGGATCTCCGTTGATGATGGGTTGTGGTTTCAATTTTCCACCCGCATCTCATCAAAGACGGAGATCTTTTTCACTCACTTTCAAAAGCTAATTTGGACACTAGTGGGACGTGCCGAGCTGGGTTTTGGGTATGCGACCTCGAGTGGGCGAATCGGGCAATGATTTCGCAACGCGAGTGATGGATGAACAATACGGCCCTGGAAATTACAAGAAAGGCGCTGACAGCGAGTACAATAAGATACGAAAATATGCAGACAGATCCTTTCAAAATCCATAATCTATCAACAGCACTGTGAAAATCTATATTCTCACACATTTGCGAGAGGACGAAGACTCATATGACACCAAACTAATCGGTATCTATTCCTCTAAAGACGCAGCGGAGGCCGCGGTGCGGTGGCTGGAAAAATTGCCCGGATTCTCAAAAGCGCCCCAGGGTTTCTACATCGATGCCTACGAAGTTGATAAAGACCATTGGACTGAAGGGTTCGGGTCTGGCGTAAACGAAAACAAGGGCGCCAAGGACGTGCCGAACTGGGCTTTGGTTGAACGACCTCGATCGGGCGAATCGGGCAATGACTTTGCAAAGCGGTTGATGGATGCGAAACATGGCCCTGGAAATTACGAGATCGGCCCAACCAGCGAGTTTGGCAAGGTTAGAATATGGGGAAATAGATCCTTTCAAAATCCATAATTATCAACAGCACTGTGAAACTCTACATTCTCCAACATGAGCGAGAGGACCCCGAATTCGCAGACGACACTAAACTAATCGGTATCTATTCCTCTAACGACGCAGCGGAAGCTGCGCTGCGGCGGGTGCAAAAACTACCCGGATTCTCAGAATTTCCACAGGGCTTCAGCATCGATGCCTACGAGGTCGACAAAGACCACTGGACCGAAGGGTTCGGGCCCGACTAACGGGAAGGTTCTCCTCCAAGAGGAAACCAATTTAGCCACCCGTATCATGTCGGTGACAGTTGCTCTCGTTGCGCGGGCGGCCGAGAAGAGCGCGTCGAGTTGTTGCGATTCGGCTGGATCGACGTGAAAGTGAAAGTGAAAGGGTCAGTCCTATAATTGTGACACTCTCGATCCTTCACGATTTATTTCCTGATGATAACAGGTCCGTCAAGTCGTAAAGTGTCACAATTATAGGACCGACCCTTTCATAGGACCGACCCTTTCACGACCCTTTCACTTTCACTTTCAATTTCAAGAAATGAGTTCTAACGCCGCCGCTTCAGGCAACGGCGCGATTGCGCTCCTGTTGCATATCGGCCACCCTTCCTGCGCCGTGCCTGAGCGGCAGCGTTAGGCGGCATTACGCGTATGCAGTGTTTCACACCAATCGAGTGTTCGGAGTGGTTGCGTCAGCGCGGCATTACCGAGCTACCATACGCGACCAACCGCCAGACGATGACACTTCAGTTTGAGCCGCCGCGTAGCCCGCGAAAGCTTGTCGCATTTACGCGCCAGTTGTTTGACGCATTTGGGGAGTTTCCCGGAGCACTGTTGCAGTTTACGGATTGGAACACGCATAATCCGGATGAGATGGCGATGATTGGTTCGTTGCGGCGCAGTCACGGGGAGCAGCGTTGGTTGATTGACGCGCCAGGCCATGTGTTTGCCTCGACCGAGGCAGCAGACGCCATCGGTCAGTGTTATGTGGCTGCTATGTTCGGTTGGAGTGTTTATCTTTATTTAGCTACAGGAGCAGGCACGGTCTATTTTTGGGAAGGCGATCTCATTGATTTATTCGGCTTCGACAAGAGCCACAAAGTGCATGAAGTCATCAAGAGTTATGATTTACGTATCACCTATGCCGCCTGACCATGCGCGGCGGCGAACGTGCCATCGCCCCGCCCCGGCAAAATTGCCAAATGGCTGCTTCCTTCTTTACCGCATCCCGCCGGTGTAGTAAGAATCTGCTAAACCTCCAACCAGATGAACGAACGCGGCGAGCGCGAGGAAACGATTGTTGAGACTGCCCTGAAGCTCCAGCCCAAGGAACGCGCAGATTACCTCGACAAAACTCTTCCGAACAATTCCCAATTGCGCCGCCGCGTGCTGGAGGCGATCAAGAATGCCACGGGAGACGGCTCGGATGTGCCTGACGTTGATCCGCCTCCACGGCTGCAGTCAACCATCATGGTTCGGCCCGTAGATGCGCCGGGCGAGAAACCGGGCGATCAGATCGGTCCCTATTGGTTGCTGGAGAAGATGGGCGAGGGCGGCATGGGTAGTGTTTGGGTCGCCGAACAGCGAGCCGTGATTCAACGCAAGGTTGCGCTCAAAGTCATCAAGCTGGGGATGGATACCAAACAGGTTATCGCCCGATTTGAAGCCGAGCGCCAGGCCCTCGCGCTGATGGACCATCCGAATATTGCGCGGGTTTTCGACGCCGGGTCCACCCAAACGGGACGCCCTTTCTTCGTGATGGAGCTCGTCCATGGCGTTCGCATCACCGAATACTGCGATCTGCATAATCTTTCCACTCGGGATCGGCTGACTTTGTTCGTTCAGGTCTGCAAAGCGGTCGGACATGCGCACCATAAAGGAATCGTTCATCGCGACATCAAACCTCCAAACATTCTGGTCACCGTTCATGATAATGCGCCCATGTCCAAGATCATTGATTTTGGCATTGCCAAAGCCATCGCCGGGCAGCGGCTGACCGATAAGACGGTTTATACCGCCTTCGAAGAGTTTATGGGGACCCCCGCGTACATGAGTCCCGAGCAAGCCGAAATGAGTCCGTTGGGCATTGACGCCCGCAGCGATATCTACGCCCTCGGTGTTCTGCTTTATGAATTGCTCACCGGCGTGACTCCCTTTGACGCCGCGCGGCTGCAGCGTTTGGGGCCGCACGAAATCCGCCGTATCATCCGCGAAGAGGACCCGCCCCGGCCTTCCACGAAGCTCACGACGCTGGCCGCGGATGCGCAGGCGGTAATCGCGCGCCATCGGCATTGCGATCCGCCGTCGCTGCTCGGCTCGGTTCGCGGTGATCTGGATTGGATCGTGATGAAGTGCCTCGATAAGGATCGCACTCGCCGTTATGAAAGCGCCGAGAACCTCGCCGCGGACGTCCAGCGCTGGCTGAACAATGAACCTATCGTGGCCCGGCCGCCGAGTCTTTGGTATCACCTGGGAAAGCGGGCGCGGCGCCACCAGCCCGCCTTAAGGGTCGCGGCTGTTACACTGGCCGTAACCTGCGCAGCGGTGGTTCTGCTGGCCTTGTTTTCGCCAGGTTTGTTTACTCGCCGTCCCCCGAGTCCGCAGCAGCGACTGGCTCGAGCGATTGAACTGTTGAGCCATTACGATCGGGAAGGAGCGATTCCCGGTGCCATGGCCGAGCTCAAGAAAGCGCTCAGTGTGGAGCCCGAGAATCCGCAGCTTTGGGCGAAACTCGGCTGGGCCAACTGGCTGCAGTACGGTGAGGATGATCGCGAGGAAACCAGATGGGAGGCTTACCGCTGTTCTTCAAACGCTCTGAACCTGAATCCGCATGTGGCCGATGCCCATTTCGTGCAGGGTGTGATCTGCGCGCGGGTCGGCGATTTCTCCACCGCCACCAATCACCTCCTCCGGGCCAAAGAACTCAAGCGCTCTGCCGATGCCGTAGTTTTGATCGCGCTGGCCACGGCCTGCCAGGCCGCCGGCGAACCAACCAATGCGCAAGCATACGCCGAACTCGCCGAAAAGGTAGCCGGCACCAATTGGCACGCCTGGGATCGCCTGGGCTATTTTCATTATAAGTCTCAGGGCATCAACCGGGACCTCAGCCGCGCGCGCATGAGCCTGGAACGCGCGGTGGAACTGGCGCCTGACAGTCCGCTGGCGCATCGCGAACTTGGCAACATTCTGCTCCTCCTAACCAACGTCGCTCCCGCCTTTGAACAGTTCCAGCGGTCGCTCGCTCTTCGTCGAACTGCTCCGGCGCTCTCAGCTCTCGGCTCAGCTTATCTGACGAGACGCGAGTACGATAAGGCTCTGGACTACTTCTCGCAGGCAAGCCAGGCGGATCCGGCAAATTTCCAGTATCACTTTAATATTGGCCTGACCTTGACCAGGAGCGGACGTCAGGCGGAGGCTGCCGAGCATTTCAAGCAAGCGCTGCAACAGACCCGGGACCGTTTGAGCGCCGGCGGTGAGAAGCCGATGGTGCGCGCGTATCAAGGCCTTTTCAGAGCTGCGCTGCACCAGGAACCGGAAGCCCGGCAGGATCTTGAACAGGCAGTCAAAGAGGCCGGGGTGGATATATCCGTGCTTGGGATTGTCCGCCATGGTTACAACCTGCTTGCGGATGCCTCGCGGGTCAAAGCCCTGGACCAGCTCATAAAACAACGGATTGACTGAGTTGACGTTGGTCTTAACACGGCCTAATCTTACGAATCCAACAAGGCTAACGCATGAAACCAACGAATATTTTTCTTACTGTCATCGGTGTAACCCTCATCTTCCTGTTCTGTGCGCTGCCTGGAGGACCTCGAAGCGCGTCCGCTGCGGAGAAAGCGGCGACGAACCCGGACCACCCGCTCAAGGTGAAGCACACGCACGACCACGACCATAACGTGACCTGGGAGATCAAGAAAAACGGCAATGGAGCATTTCGCCTCGAGGTCACACCGGATAAGACCGTCGAATGGCAAAACATGGATAATAAAGAGACGAACATGTCCATCATCGTGAAATACACCAACGATTGGAAACTGGCCCAGGGATCATGGGGGGCCCCGATCTACGGGCTGGGGTGTGCGACTTGCGGGCAGATAGACACCACGTCAGGTCGCATCCAACTGACCTTCGTTGGCGCTTCAAACAGCACAAATTACCATTATCAAATCGTTGTTCCGGACCCGGACAAGACGGCCAAGGTCGTCTCGACGAATTATGATTATGATATGGTGGACGCCACCATCGTTTGGAGCCAAGCCGTGGGCGATAATAAGCACAAGGGCGGTGAAAGCAAAAGCCCGGGCCAGTGAAACCAGGAATTAACCCGCAGTTCGCCCCTGTTTTGTGGTTTGACCCCGTTTCGTTTTAGTGAGCCTGCTCGGGTCAGTCCCGCATTTTGCATATTCTCCTTTTTGAATTATGCCTGCCGGCGAGGCCAACATGTAAATATGCGGAAGTGCGGACGATTAAACATTAAGGGCACGCTAGTTGAGCAGGGTGGTTGCCTGCGCGGTATGCAGTTGTCGTTCGTTAGAGAGAGAAATCCCGCGTTCGCCTACTCCATTCATTATGCGATCCCATTCCCGAAAAAACTTAGATTTCGACAACTAATACAAACCTGGAACACCAGTTAACTTTACTAATCATTCCGTACTTTTACGGTAGGACCGTAAATGTCCCACCCACCTCCTCATACTTCTGCCCATGAAAATGATTCAACGCTAGAAACGAAACAGCAACAACCACGAACCAAATGAAAACTGTGATCAAAAACAGCGCGCAAGATCCCTGCCTTGCCGCGTTCAGGGTGTCTGCCCGTTTTAACGATTCAACGATTCAACGATTCAACGTTTAACGCCTTGCCTGGCCAGCCTGCCCTCCGTAGCGCTTTTGACGAAGGAGGATCCAACCCAGTCAAGCCTAGTCAAACCCAGTCCAACCAAATCCAACCACCCCTCCCCCCGAACTTCAAACGTCGATGTTCGATGTTCGATGTTTTTCCCCGACCGTCACTTTACCGCCGAAGCCCGCGAAACACTCCGTCCTAACGGTAAATAACGGTATCTAACGCCAATTAACGGTGAAAATTTTAATCATGCGCCTCACTAACGGTAATGAAACGGTCAAGCTTTTGGATATTTTTAACCACGTGCCCGTCTGCGCCTTTTACTCTCCGTTCTCTCCGTTACCTCGTGTGAAATCCCCCCGTTTTAACGTTTCAACGTTTTAACGATTCCGCCCCGAATTGCTGTTTGCGATGAACCCCCAAATTTCGTTTAATACGCCTCTGTCGGGCGAATCTAAGACCCACAACGAATGAGCAAAATCTGTTTGGTTACGGGCTCTTCCGGTCTAATCGGATCGGAAGTCACAAAGTTTTTCCATGAAAATGGGTTCGCCGTCCATGGCGTGGACAATAATCAGCGTGAAACGTTTTTCGGCCCGCAGGGCAATACCCGTTGGAACCAGCAACGCCTCGTTCGAGACCTGCCTCGGTTCCATCATCATGAATTAGACATCCGAGACCGAAACGGTGTTCTGAAGTTGGTCGAAACTCTAAAACCCTCAGTCATCGTCCACACTGCTGCCCAGCCTTCTCACGATCTGGCAGCCCGGATTCCCTTCGACGACTTCGACGTGAACGCAGTCGGCACCCTAAATCTCATCGAGAGCGCGCGGCAATATTGTGCGGAATCGCCGTTCATCCACATGTCCACCAACAAGGTCTACGGTGATCGGCCGAACACAATCCGGCTTAAGGAAACTGAGACACGCTGGGAATATGCCGATCCGGAATTCAGCAACGGCATTCCCGAAAGTTTTTCGATCGATCAATCCAAACACTCCCTTTTTGGGGCCTCGAAGGTCGCCTCGGATGTGATTGTCCAGGAATATGGTCGTTACTTCAACATGCCCACCTGCTGTCTGCGCGGCGGATGTTTGACCGGCCCGAATCACAGCGGCGTCGAGCTGCACGGCTTTTTGAGTTACCTCATCAAGTGCAACCTCGAGGAAAAGGAATACAAAATCTACGGCTATAAAGGCAAACAGGTCCGCGACAATATTCATTCGGAAGATGTTGCCCGGTTTATGTTCGAGTTTTACCAGGCGCCTCGCAGCGGCGAGGTCTATAATCTCGGCGGCGGCAAAGATAATTCCTGCTCTATCCTCGAAGCCTTCCAGAGGGCCGAAGAATGCACCGGCCAAAAACAACGGCACGCTTACCTTGATCAGGCCCGAAGTGGAGACCACATCTGTTATTACAGCGATCTGCGAAAAATGATGTCGCATTACCCCAAATGGAAAATCACGCACAGTCTGATCAATATTTTTGAGGAGATTGTCGCCTCGTGGCGCGAGCGCTTGGTCCAAACCTGAATGCGGATTCTGATTACAGGCGCTTGCGGCTTCGTGGGAAACACGGTCGCCCTCGCATTGCGCGAAGGCTGGCCGGATTGGCAGATTGTCGGGCTGGACAATCTGGTCCGTCCGGGGAGCGAGCTGAATCGCGCCCGGCTGAAGCAACGCGGCGTCAAACTTCTCCATGCCGATATTCGCAATCCGAGCGATCTCGAAACCATCGCGCGCTGCGATTGGATACTCGACGCCGCGGCAAACCCCAGCGTTCTGGCCGGTGTCGATGGCAAAACCAGTTCGCGGCAGTTATTGGAGCACAACCTGTTCGGGACAGTTAATCTTCTCGAACTGGCGCGAGGTTGGAACAGTGGCTTTCTGATGTTGAGCACGAGTCGCGTTTATTCGATCCACCAATTGGCCGCGATTCCGGTCGAAGCGAAAGGCACTCGCTTTGAGCCACGCTCGAAGAAATCGAAGTGGGTCGGATTCAGCAGTCGCGGCGTCGCGGAGGCGTTTTCGACTGCCCCGCCACTCTCGCTTTACGGCAGTTCGAAACTCGCGTCTGAACTCCTTGCTTGTGAATACGCAGAGGCCTTTGGATTGCCCGTGGTCATCAATCGTTGCGGCGTGCTGGCAGGCGCGGGTCAATTCGGCAAAATCGACCAGGGCATTTTTTCATTCTGGATTCATTCCTGGCGCGCGCAGCGCCCGCTCAAATACATCGGATTCAAAGGCACTGGCTTTCAAGTGCGCGATTGCCTCCATGCGCGCGATTTAGTTCCGTTGCTCGCCAAACACATCCAG
>Ga0193709_1000019_pt1 | contig 77173 bp, 61 predicted proteins | sample H3c2metaG_FD_160571 | JGI IMG/M metagenome (GOLD analysis project Ga0193709, IMG submission 160571) | Soil microbial communities from a riparian zone of the East river system, Colorado, United States - H3c2 | ecosystem: Environmental > Terrestrial > Soil > Riparian zone | place: USA: East River...
GCAATGGGGGCCGGGAGATGGGGTTCAACGTTGGGGACAAAACAGGGTGAGCGGCGTTTTTCACGGTGGAGCAGAATTGGGGGAGGTGCTGCGAGCATCGTTCAATGCCGGAGGCCGCAATGAAGCACAACTTTCGGCTGGAGATTCTGGTGGAGCGGTATTTATCAAGGACGGTAAAATCTGGAAACTGGCAGGCATCAATTACGCCGTGGAAGGTCCCTACAACACGACGAATTCAGGCGCCGGCTTTGACGCAGCCATTTTCGATTCGCGGGGGCTTTATGTAGCGGACGGCGCAGGCGGTTGGCGTTTCTTTGCGGGAAAGCCCATTATGGGGAATTTTTACGCGACGCGGATTTCGTCCCATGTGGTCTGGATAAATAGTGTGCTGGCGATGCCGGGGCCTTGATGCGCGAACCGCACGCCCTAGAAAATACGAAATCGAAATAAGTGTTGCCAAGTTTGGAGGGAGGTATTAAGCCATTCGCCCGATTCAAAACTGAATCGCGCGGAACGGATTGAAAAATATGAAACATGGAATTCTCTTGCACGAGCCGCAGGATGATGTCGGCGTGGCGGTCGTCGATTTGAAAAAGGGCGCGACCGTCGGCGCGCTGACGCTGGAGGGAAAAGCCGCTGGTAAAGTAAAGCTGCTTAATCATGTGCCACTTGGGCACAAGGTGGCGATGCGCGAGTTGGCGAAGGATAAACAGGTAATCAAGTATGGGCGGCCGGCCGGAAAGGCCATCGCGCCGATCGCGCGCGGAGCGCATGTGCACACGCATAACGTGAAAACATTGAGGTGGAGCCTATGATTACAGCACAGAATCTAAAATTGACCGGCTATAAACGTCCGGACGGAAGGTACGGCATTCGGAATCATGTTATCATTTTGCCGGTGGATGATATTTCCAACGCGGCGGCGGAGGGCGTAGCGGCGTTGATCAAAGGAACAATGGCGTTACCGCATGCGTATGGGCGATTGCAGTTCGGCGAGGACCTGGAACTGACCTTTCGCACACTGGCAGGGATCGGGCGAAATGCGAATATTGCCGCGGCGGTAGTCATTGGAATCGAGCCGAAATGGACGGAGCGGATCGTCAAAGAGATAAAGAAGACCGGCAAGCCTGTGGCTGGATTTAGCATTGAGCGCCACGGGGACTTGCGGACGATCGAGATGGCATCGCGAAAAGCGATGGAGTTTGTTCAGTATGCGACGGAACTGCGGCGAGAACCGTTCCCGGTGAAGAAATTGTGCATGAGCACGAAATGCGGGGAATCGGATACGACGACCGGACTGGCTTCCTGCCCGACGGTGGGACGCAGTTTCGAGCGATTGCTTAAAGGTGGCGCGACGCTGATTTTCGGAGAAACCAGCGAATTGACTGGCGGTGAGGACATTATTGAGTCGCGCTGCGTGAGTCCAAAGGTGAAGGAGGAATTTCGGTGCGTGTTCGATGATTACACGAATCTGATCAAGAGCCAGGGCGTGGATTTGCTCGGCTCGCAGCCGACGGAAGGGAATATTCGCGGCGGATTAACGACCATCGAGGAAAAAGCGATGGGTAACATTCAGAAGATCGGGCGATGCAAAGTAAATTCGGTGCTCGCCCCGGCGGTGGAACCGAAAGGGCCAGGATTGCATTTTATGGATTCATCCAGTGCCGCGGCGGAGATGGTGACCTTATGTGGCGCGGCAGGTTCGGTGGTTCATTTCTTTCCGACGGGCCAGGGCAACGTGATCGGGAATCCGATGGTGCCCGTGATTAAGTTGAGCGGAAATCCGCTGACTGTGGAGACGATGTCGGAACATATCGACGTCGATGTCACAGGAATTTTGAGGATGGAAATGAATCTGGATCAGGCCGCAGATGAAGCGCTGAAGGTGCTGGAGCGGACGGTGAACGGGCGACTGACAGCGGCGGAGGCGCTGCGGCATGACGAGTTTGTGCTGACGAAGCTGTATAGGAGTGCGTAAGCCAAAGCTTATCTGTCGAGTGATTCACGGGGGATGTGGCTAACGTGCATCCCAAGGACGAGGAGGGCAATGAGGCCGAAATACATCGTTGCCATTATCCAGCGTTGCTCGGCTGTAATCTCAAAATAGCGCCTTTCGATGTCGCTCTTCTTCCGAAAGAGTGAAAAGAGGCGCGGCAGCGAGGCGATGAGGATAAGAATGAGCAAAAAGTTAGGCTGCATGATGGTCATGGCCGCCAGAATTGCGAATCCGATAAGCCACATCCAGGGAGAGAGCGCAGTAACGATACGGCCACCGTCGAGGAAACCGACAGGCAGGAGGTTGAAAAGATTGAGAAAGAAGCCGGTGTAAGCTAAAGCGCCGAACATTTGGTTGCCAGTCGCTATATGGATTAGTTCGCATACACCGGCGCCGAGCGTTCCCAGCATCGGGCCGCCGATACCGACCTGGGCTTCAATCCAGGCGTTTCGAGGCGCTTCTTTAAGAGCGATAATTGCGCCCATGAAGGGGATGAAAACGGGAGCACCGACTTTCAATCCGAGGCGTTTGGCAGCGAGCAAATGGCCGCATTCATGCACAAAAATCAGCAGCACAAAACCGACTGCAAACCAAACTCCCCAAATCATTGCATAAACGCCGATGGTAAGAATCATCGTCCCGCCGGTCTTGAGAATTACGGGAAAGTATTTCAAGGCTGGCAAAAGGATGAATTTCAGCTTGGCAAAGAATTTCAGGATGAGGACGCCAATAACTCCAAACGGCGCAAAAAGCTTTTTGATTTTCTGCCAGGCCGATGGCTCCTCCCGGCCCCAGGTTGGCGGCGGGGGCGGTGGTGGTGGCGGCGGCATCGGCGGCGGCGGCACAACTTGATTTTCCATCGCCAAAAAGATTCGGTGGGAAGCTGGCGACGTCAATTAGAAAGCAGCACGCGGCTTCAAATAAATCGATTTGGCGCGAGTTTTGGATGCCTCACCCCGCATTAAGCAGTACCCGCGGGTTGTCGGGCTCCAAAAACCCAACTAAGGAGTCAGCAGGATTTCCGGCCGCAGGCGGCCGACACGCTGATTAGGCAATTTTGGGTCGAGCGAACCCGGCACAAATTTTTCCAGGCCAACGTGGGCATCGCAGAAGGCAACATTGGCCTTTGACGCGTGCCGGAAATGGCCGTGGGGATAATACGTTGAACCTGGGTAATTGGTCGGATTATCGAGGTAATACCATTCCTCCAGCATTGGGTTCGAATGCGACGCTGGGGCCTGAAAATCATTCACCTGCGCGGCATCGGCGAAAAGAGCGGTATCGGACAGATTTTTGATCTGAGCGATATTTACCGGCGGCGAGGATGAATTCGTCGGCGAGAGAGCGACACCGTTGTAACCATAGCTGAAAAAGATGATGTTCGTGGCTTTCAACTTCAGCGTCGTCACGGATGAATTCAACGAAGGGCAAAGTCGCACATCGCTTGCGTTGATGTACGGAAAAAGTTTGCCATACGAGAAGTCGTATGGACGCTGCCCTTCGGGCTTCGTGCCGTCGAGCCACCCGCACCAGTGAATTAAGCCGCCGTTCGTCGAGACAGTTCGGGTAGTGAAGCACTGGCCGTCATTGTCATTCCAATAAAGCTGCATCCCGATTCCGAGTTGTCGGAGGTTGCTGGCGCATTGGATTCGTTGCGCGGAGTTTTTGCTCCGTCCGATCGCGGGCAGAAGCAACGCAGAGAGAATTGCGATGATGGCGATGACAACGAGGAGTTCTATCAGCGTGAAGGCGGAAAGCCAGTGCGCCCCAATCGTATTTCGACTCAGGCGGATCTCGCAGGCGGGTGTGGCGCGGTGGCAAAATGACTGACCAGCGTTCATGGACGTGTCGCTCGGACGCGATAAAATCCACTTTGCGAAACCGGGCCCGGGTCTTGAAGAAGCAAAACTGCGCCGTTGCCTGAAGCGGTTTCAGAGACGGGCGTCCAGGATTGAAAATCTGCACTTCGCTCCATTGTATAAAGCCAATTACTTCGGCTGGAAAAGCTCGCTTGCCAAACGCCGTTAGTGAAGGCACCAGTGAAATTTTCAACCGGCAGCGGAAACGTGATCACGACATTATCGACGATTCCGTGGCCGAGGACAGAATCGAAATCATCGCCGGCGCTGCTATAGCTGGTGATGGAGAACGTGTCCACGCGATAATCGTCCGTCGGAGTAAAGCCGCTGGTGTTCGTATCGGTGAGGACGACGTTGGGCGGTTGAAAAAAGACCGAGCCATTCGTCGTCAATAAAGTTACCAGTGTCTCGTTACTGGAAGTGAAATTCATTTGGATGTGCACGACCATGTCGGTCGGCAATTCCATAATGTATGGAGCGAATATCGTGGGTGCGTAATCAAAGCTGTTGGTGGAGATGAATGTTGGCGTCGTGGTGGCATCGACATCAAAAGTCATTCCGCCGAATTCATAGTAGCCTTTGGGAAAATAATCGAATTCCACGAGGTTGGGCGCGTCGCCAAACGAACCGCGCATGAAACTGCTGTTTGTGGCGATGGCGAAATTGTAGAAACCGAAACCGATTTCCAAAGGACCTGGTTTTCCCGGTTCGATGCCGCTGACGATGTCATTCAGGAGCAAATCGAATTGGATGCTGAAATCGTCATTGCGAGTGAGACTGGCACCCAGTGGAATATAGAAAAAGCTGTTGCTCTCGCGTGAATCCCAGGTGACTTCGAGATTCTGGTTCGTTGGATTCCAGGAGAAAAGGTTCGTGTTGCCAAATTCCTGCCAGCCGTTTTGCAACGGATCGCCGGCAAAATCCTGACTGACAGTTTTGGCAAATGAAATGGGCGCGACCAGCAAGCCGGCCGAAATAAGAGCGAGTAGAGACGATTTAAACATGCGCTGATCTAATCTTAATTGTCCGCGAATTGTTGCGGACGGGTTAATGATTGAGAGACCAGCGCGGGAAGGAAGGCGGTTTGGACGGACCGACAGGAGCGGCGACGTTACAAAAAACCTTCATCCCCGACAAATCGCAGAATGAAGGCATCCAAAGAATCCCATCCCGCACTCGCGGAACAGGCTGGCCTCATCCTTCTCTTGACGGAGAAGTTAGCCCCTTTCGGAGCCACGACGAGCACAACCAGACCGATATCCTGACTTCGGGCGTAACCTCGCTCCCGCCTTCCCGCCGCCGCTCATATTTCGAGCGGGACAGTGGCTAATGGGAGTTTGTAGTCCGTTACAGTGGCGCAACCGTCCCCGATTCTCACGGGGTTCCCTGACGCCTGGCTGTGATGAAGATGGACGTGTGTCCATCACTTTTCAAAGAGCACATTACTCTTACGATCGCTTCTGAATGGTTGCAAGGTGAATGTTGTAGCAGTAATCAGAAAGGGCGAAAGACAAATTTCTTCTGAGGCCCCATCCCTGCCGCATAAATGCGGCGCTCCACTCACCCAGGAACGCCGCATTTATGCGGCAGCGAGGAACTTTGTCATGCGCCCTTTCCGATGCTCGAATTCCGAACTTCGAAACAAATCCGAACTGCGAATGACAGAATCCAGGAAAATCGAAATACGGAAAGCCGATCATGTTCGCGGGTTGGTGATGTCATGCCCAGCGCCACGCGTATGATAATCCATATGTTCTTTCTTGCTGTCGCAGGTGTAATGAAAGCAGGTTTTCACAAACTGATTGAATAAGAAAAGGATTCTATGCAAATCTCAAAGCCTTTTAGGCAACTGACATTCGGTGTTCTACTATCGGCGCTCGCGGCACTTTCGTTTGTCGGGTGCGAGTCAGCCAAAGTGACGCCGACTCCAGCCACGGTATCCTCCGCTCCAAACGCCCCAACCGCGCCGGTTGCACCTGCTGCACCTGCGACTCCCGCCGTCCCTGCAACACCGAGTGTTCCGGCGAAACCTGAGGCTGCTGTCAATCCACCCGCATTGGCTTTGGCCCCGCCGGTGCGGATTAAGGCCGGATACTTTTCATCGTTCAAGGATTCGGAAGGGAATACCTGGCTGCCGGACCAGGCGTTCACGGGCGGAGAGACGCTCGAACGACCTGACCTCGAAATTGCGAATACAAAAGACCCGATTATTTATCGCGCGGAGAGATACAGCATGACTGGATTTTCCTATCCGGTTCCCAATGGCAAATACATCGTGAAACTGCATTTCTGCGAAACGTTTGAAGGCATCGCGGGTCCGGGCGAACGAGTCTTTTCATTTAATGTCGAGGACACGATTTCAAGGATTTCGATGTTTGGGCGAAAACCGGCGGCCATCTGCGCGCGTATATTGAAACAGTTCCCGTCGAAGTGACCGACGGCAAGCTGGATGTCACGTTTACTCCGAAAGTTGAGAATCCCGAAATTAACGGGATTGAAATCCTGCCTGGGTCCTAAAGGTTACCCAATCGAGCTGGCGCCGGGTCGTGTAAATTCGCGACATACCAAATAGCGGCAGAGGACAGCCGCACTCCCCCGAAAGCTTTCGGGGCTGGCGCGCTGTCCGAAGCGTCCTCAAATTCCGCAAGGTTTTGGAGTGCGGCTGTCCTCTGCCGCTTTCGTATCGCCCTTCAAGGCAGGCGAGCACGGCGCGGCATTATCAAGCGGGTATCTTCTTTAATTTCCAGGCAGAGCCCTGAGTGCGGCTGGTCGTTTCGAGAACCGAGCGGTCAATACCGCGAAGGACATCGTGTATCAGATCCAGCGTTCCCTTGTTATCAAAATACGCGCTGTGAATATCCATTCCTCCCACACTCGACGGAAAGAAACTCGAACAATCGATGTCCCACACATTGTCCTTGTTTGTGGGTGGACGCAACGCGAGTCCGCTCCGGCCAAGACGCCTTGTGCCGAAGTGCTTTAGTCCGGCTGAGGCGCCCAGAACCGCATCGCGGCCGCTGTAGAGCGCTGTAATTCTGTAGGTCAAATTAGCGACGGCATTTCCGTCCGTGCCGTCGCTCGCACTGGATTCAAACAAATCGTTATCCACGTCGGCAGCCACCATGACGAGTTGGTTGATGAGGCTGACGAGCAGCGGCTGATTCTTGCGCGTCCAGGCCGCGGCCAGTGCCTTTTGCAGGACGTAATTGCCCATGCTGTGCGAGACCATCGAGACTTTGGCGCGGCAAGCCTTTTCGCTGTCCTGGATTGCGGCCTGCTGCTTGCCGAGAAGCCAATCGTAAAGTTCGCTGAGGACATCCGCCAAATCGAGGGCGCATTCGCGGGCATGCGCGCGATCGGGCAAATAATCAACCACGTTGCCGTAGGAGGGCCAATCGAACGCAATGCAAATGCCCAGGCTATCGTCTCCGCTGAAAAGGCTGCCGCAGAATTTTTGATAACGCTTCGCAGCGTCCTGCCAGCCGTTGTTGTAACCGTGCACAAAAAAGCTGACGTGGCATTGCTCTTCGTTCTCACTGTGGTCGAGTAGCGGAAACTGATCCGCAGCGCCGACGAGCAAAGTCTTGAATTCATCAACGCTGCAAGATTTCCAATTCTTGAAATTATCGAGCGGCCCCTTCTCGCTGATCCAAAAAGTAGGTTCTGGAGCGCGGTCGGTGCCGAAACCATCATTCTCGACGGTCCGATTTGAAATCATCCAATAGGCAGGCATGACCTTTCTTGGAATTTTTCATGCCGGAGATCAAACTCTTTTTGGATCTTAATTCTTCCCGGCTCGGCCCACCAAATTCGAATTCCCTGTTTTAGGTCCTTTAGTCCTTCAGAGCACCCGGGCATTTGACCCCACCGCGAAGTCATCATGAGTTGCTTATGTTCTCTCTCGATAAGGTTGGTCTCCGAATCCCAATGAAAATTGAGAGCGGCCGTTACAACCCGTAAACGTAGGACAACGGCAAAAAGCACAAAGGACAGGAAAATGAAAAGGGCAAGCCCCGGCAGCCACATGATCGTCGGACTGGCAATCGTCACAGCCGCGACAGTCGCGCTTCAAACCTCGGCCGCGACGCTTTACGTATCGCAATCCAGCCCAAATCCCACGCCGCCGTATTCGACGCCAGAGACCGCGGCGCATAACATCCAGGATGCTGTCGATGTTGCCACCGGCGGAGACACCGTACTGGTTGCGCCGGGCGATTACGGCGTGACCAATCAGATCAACGTGACCAACGCCGTCCGGCTGCAAAGCACCGATGGCGCGAGCCAAACATTTCTGACTGGGAATGCCGTTATTAATCAGGGCCTCTGGTGCCTCGCGATTTCCAATGCGCTCGCGATCGCTGACGGATTCACCTTGCGGCGGGGCACAGAAGACCCCGGTGGCGCTATTCTAGTCGGCGGAACGATACAGAATTGTAATTTCACCAATTTCTACAACTCCTACGGATCCCTTGTGATGAGCGGTGGCACGGTCAGCAATGTGATCGTCGCGTACATCCGCCAGCCCGGCGGGAACGCTGTTTCTTGCAGCGACTCAGGTCTCATCACCGATTCTCGAATCCTGTGCACTGCCGCGATTGCCAACGGCACGGGGGTCTCTTTGGTAAACAGCCGCCTGCAAAACTCGGTAATTTCAGGCGGGCCGAACGCCGGCCCCTCAAGGGGCGTAGCCGTTGCTGCGATTTCCAGCACGGTTGTGGGCTGCACTATCAGCAACAACTTCAACGAAGGAAAAGGTGGGGGCGCCTACCTCCAAGACTCCCTGATGGACCGATGCATCGTCACTGGCAACACCGCCGCCTACGGCGCCCCTGGTTATGGTGGCGGCGGGATTTTCGAAACAAATAGTGTGATTCGCAATTCCTTGGTCGTAGCTAATGGTTCCACCATCGCCTCTGGCGACCCGACTTACGGAGGATACGGCGGAGGCGTTTACATGCAGGGCGGAGCCCTGGTCAACTGCACGGTCAGTGAGAATTCAGCGTTCAGTTTCCCCGACGCGCCAGGCGCAGGCGGGGGTATCTATGTTGAAGGAAACGGCACCGTGACCAATTCCATCATTTATTTTAACACCCTTTCGACAGATTCCTCTTCAAGCAACTGGTTCAATGCCGGACCGGGAGTTTTCGACCATTGCTGCACCGCGCCGGATCCGGGCGGCGCTGGAAACCTCACGCAGGATCCGCAATTCCTTGATCTCGCCAATGGGAATTCTCATTTGGCTTCCTCGTCGCCCTGCATTGACGCCGGAACAAACCAACCATGGATGGCTGGTGCCCGGGACCTCGATGGCAATTCCAGAATAAGTAGCGCAAGCGTGGACATGGGCGCATACGAAGCGCCGCCCGCCTCCATGCTTTCGATTATTCATTCCGGCTCGAACGTAATTCTCCGATGGCCCTCCGCGGGCACGCCGGGCCTCGTCCTGCAACAATCCTCTGACCTCACCGCCCTGGAAAGCTGGACGCCTAACACGGCACCCGTCACTGACGACGGCACCAATAAATCCATTACTATTCCCGCCACGAATAACATCCTGCTTTTCCGATTGCGCAGCCCGTAAACTTATCTGTTGCAGTATTTCCAATCAGAATTGAATCGCGAGCTAACTGATACAAACGCTTGGAAACCAAAAAGCACGCATGAAAACCAAACGCCGCAATAACCGCGCCTTGACTTGCATTATCACCCTCGTTGCCGCGATAGCCACGAATGTCGTGCTTCAAGCCTCAGCCGCCACGCACTACGTGTCGCAAACCAGCCCCGAGCCAACACCGCCGTATTCGACGCCAGAGACCGCGGCGCATAACATCCAGGACGCTGTTGATGTTGCAACCGACGGCGACACCGTACTGGTTGCGCCGGGCGATTACGGCGTGACCAATCAGATCAACGTGACCAACGCCGTCCGCCTGCAAAGCACCGATGGCGCGAGCCAAACATTTCTGACCGGGTATGGCTCCTGGTGCCTCGCGATTTCCAATGCTCTGGCTGCCGCTGACGGATTCAGCTTGCGGCCGGCCACAGAAAGCTCCAGCGGCGCTGTTATGGTTGGCGGCACGATACAGAATTGTAATTTCACAAATTTCTATGCCTACACATTCGGCGGCGCCATTGTGATGAGCGGTGGCACCGCCAGCAATGTAATCGTCACGTACATCCGCGGGCCCCAATCCGAGGGGGCTGGGGTCGTTTGCAGCGACTCAAGCCTCATCACCGATTCCCTAATCCTCGGGACAGGACCCGTTTTTTCCGGCGGCATTGCGATCGCTTTGGTAAACAGCCGTCTCCAAAACTCGGTGATTTCAGGTACGGGGGGCGCCCCTCACACGGGCGGTGTAGCCGTTTCTGCCCTTTCCAGCACGATTGTGGGCTGCACCATCAGCAACAACTACAGCATTGGACAAGGCGGTGGCGCGCATCTTGAAGATTCCCTCATGGATAAGTGCATCGTCACCGGTAACTCAGCCGGAGGCGGGTTTCCGGGGGATGGGGGCGGCGGGATTTTCGAAATCAACAGCATCATCCGCAATTCATTGATCGTCAGCAATCACGTTGTCATGGGAGACGGTGGCGCGATTTCCGGAGGATTCGGCGGAGGCGTCTATATGCAGGGCGGTGCGCTGCTCAATTGTACCGTAAGCGGAAATTCCGCCTACGAAAGATCTACCCTGCCAGGTGGAGGCGGGGGCGTTTTTGCCGAGAGCGGCGGCATCACCAATTCCATTATCTACTTCAACTCACTCGAACTCAACCACCCCTCCACCAATTGGAACAACGTGGGACCGGCCATTTTCGACCATTGCTGCACCGCGCCGGATCCGGGCGGCGCTGGAAACCTCACGCAGGATCCGCAATTCGTCGACTTCGCGAACGGCAATCATCATCTGGCTCCCACGTCACCATGCATTGACGCCGGAACAAACCAGCCATGGATGGCAGGTACCCAGGATCTCGATGGTAACTCGAGAATAAGCTGCGCCAGCGTGGACATTGGCGCGTATGAAACTCAATCTGCACCGCGTTCGCTACTCTCGATCGTACGTTCCGGCTCCAATGTCAGCCTTTTTTGGCCGTCTGCAGGCACCCCTGACTTGGTCGTCGAACAATCTTCGGACCTCACCGTGCTCGAAAGCTGGTCGTCGAGCGGAGCGACTGTCAACGATGACGGAACTAATAAATCCGTGACCCTCCCCGCGACCAACAATTTCCAGTTTTTCCGTTTGCGCAGTCCATAAAGAGGATGCGAACGGAAAACCGAAAACCCGCTCCGCACCATCGGTTTTATCGGGCCGTTTTGCCGTAATAACCTGCCCCCAGATCAGCGGCCTTCTCACTCCGTAAATCTACGGAATCGATGCCCGCAGAAATTCGCTTGGTTTCTGAGACCCGGATTGATTACAACGAACAACAGACCCGACGGACCCAGGCCATGCATTCGGAAGAAAAACAGTTGGATAATTCTCAATCCACGCTCAAGGCGATCTGCATTTTCGGAATGCTCTGTCTGGTCCTGGGCGCAAAGGATTTGCTGGCCTGGACAGAAATCATCAGCCCTCAATCAGGCTGGCTGGTAATGCTGGGTGGTGGCGATTGGATGCAACCCATGGCTGGTCTGGCTTTTATGGCCGTTGGCGCTGCGCTCACCGCCAGGAGCATTGCACGATGTTTCTCCGTTCGCGATGCGGTGCGGAGGAATGCAACGCGTGCAGCGGTGATGGCTGCGTTCGTCAGCGGCGCGGCGCTGACTTATGGATTGGAGACGCTAATACCCTCGCGAGATGTTCTGACCCTGGGCAATGGCGTGCGGTTGGAAAAGGATGCTCGCCGCGCCGGAGTCATCGGGCTAGGCGTGGCGTCAATTGGGTTCGTGGTATTTCTCATGATGCGGCGGAGGGATGTCGGATTCTGGCGCGTGGGATTCCCATTGCAGCGCGACAATGAAATATGGCGGATGTCGATCAAAGCGGAGGTGGCATTCCGGGCGCGGCCAAAAAATGACGAAGCTTATGCAATGTTGCAGCGGCGGGGCGAATTTCTGCAGGCCGAGATCGGCGCGAAGTTCGACAAGCTTTGTTTGCCGCTAATCAAGGAATCGGCGGATTTATCCAAGATCGACAACACCGCGCGGCTGCAAATGGATGTCGGACACGTCTTCAAGCGCTACGCAGAATTTCACGCGCGCGTCGCCGAGACCCGCCACGACGCGTGCGAGGAAATCATGGAAGAGACGCGGGCGGCAATCGAGGACGTCCTGGATAACCAACTCACCGGCCAAAGCATCCGGGTCGACAATGACAACGAAGTTAAAATCACGGTGTCACATCCGGTGCTGCAAGATAACGAATCGTTGCAGAGGCGTCGTGGAGAATGGGATGAAACCATGCGGAGCGTCGTCTCCATCGGCGCCGCAACGGGTAACCAAATCATCGGTGATTGGATTGATCGAGCGGCGCGCGGAGATCTTTCGGCAGAGGATATTCCTGCGGCGGCCCAATTGATTCGAAGTTTGGGACAGCGTTCGGACGGAGCCGCAGCAATTCCGGCAAATAGCCCTGCTCCCGCCCTCGGTTTTTCTGAGACCGCCAAAGAACTGCACGACTGGATCGGCGAGGGTGGAAGCGTTGAAGACCCAAACGTGGCCGGAAGGGTGCGGGCATTCTTCTCAGAAAGGAAGCTTTTGCTGGCCAACTGTGCGAGTCCGGAGGTTTCCGCAGAGACCCTGATGCAATTTCTACGCTCGGAATTTGGCGGCCTTTTGACGCTGCGGACAATCGCCGCCGCCCTGGCCCGTCACTAAGCACAATTGCTCCGCAACCCCGTTTCTCCGCTTGCTTCTAGAAGCTCAACCGCACCCGGCCCATAAAGACTCGGCTATGCGGCAGCTCGCTATAGAAATTTAGCGGGTTCAGATGGTAGTCATCACCACCGACGTTCAGAATTCCAAAAGTAAGTTCAGCTCGGCGATTCCAGAAGCGATACCCGCCCAACAGATTCACCTGCACAAAATCCTTGCCCGGCCTCGCAGGCGTATAACCTGAATTGTCCTGCAAATACCACTGCGCCTCGGCACGTCCAAAAAAGCCCGAAGGATGCGTGAACTGAAGAAATGCATCGGTCTGATGTAACTTGCCGCGCTCAGTGCGATTTAGAGGCGCCAGGCCGGGACCGACAGTTGGAATCGTTGGATAATTCCAGCGCAGTTTCGAATCCGTGTATCGGTAATCGATGCCGACAGACCAATCGCGCGCAATTAATTGATTCAGCGTTGCCCAAAATGTCACTTCGCGATAGCGCAATTCTTCCCGAACCGCGCCGGGTGAGATTTGCGCGGGCGGCGGTAATCCTCCTGCATCATAGAAGACCCCAATGTCCTCGTCTGATTTGGCGCCGATATATTGTCCCTGCAAGGTCAGGTAAGTCCGAGTGGGCAGCTTGATTTCGAGCGCGCCCCCATAAATCTGATACTTCGCGCCGGCGAGCGAGCCCACTTCTGATTCCGGAACGACCGACCGAAACGTCTGGTTAAAACCGCCAAGCTGAGTCGGCTCCAGACGATAACTGTCATCAATCGTAACACCGCCGATACCTTCGCTGTAAGCGCCACGAAGCGTCACGGCTGGTCCCGGAGACCAAACCACAGCCCCCTTCGGCGCGAGCAAGTTTCGATGGGTTGAACCTGAGTTGATGGGTGCAAATCGGAAATTGTCCGGAAACTCGAGGTGATCGTAGGAAATCCCGGCAGTCAATAGCAACTCGGGCACGAGCTTCAACGTGTAGTACCCATAAACGGAGTATCGTTCAAAATCCTCATCTATGCGCGCGGGCGGATTTGTAAACAAGCTCGCCAGGAACGGATCGGGCAAACCATTGGCACCGAGCGGCGTGTCAATTCTGTCGTTTGCGTCGAAATTGCCTGTTTGGAACCGGCCCCCTGCCAGCAGGATTTGCTTATCGCTTTGGAATATTTGATTCACCTCGGTGCCATACATCTCGAATTTGCTCTTGAGAATCGAGTGGTCAAAAGGCTGATCTCCTTCGAGTTCGAAAGTGCCTGCGTTCACAGTGTTTGTCTCGAGAACATGGACGGTCGATCGGTGGTCGGTGTACGTCTGCTCGTTCACGAGTCGGTCCGCCAGCACAAGCGTATGGACTCCGGGGACCCATTCGTGATGATATAGACCGACCAACTCAGGCGCTTGATATTCATCGAATCTAAAATTCGTGTCGGCGAGATGCTTGTCATAAAGCTGGCGATTGTCGCCCGAATGATAATCTTCATATTTTGTCAGAATTAGAACCGTATCTTCCGGGCTGAGCTGCTGCTTGATTTGGGTAAACCATTCAATTCGCGAGAGATCGTTGTTCGGCCGGATGCCTTCGTTGTGAGAATAATCCAGATCAAACGAATAGCTCGTCCGGCCAAACGTGCCATATTGCGACGTGATTTCTCGAAATTGGCCGTCGCTTCGGTATTCGCTGAAAGTGTCGAAGCCCAGGCCGTCCCGTTCAAACATCCTCGAATATTCCTGTTGCGAAATGCTCTGCGAGATAGCACGCGTGCCCGCCGGCGCGAGCGCATTTGCCAGGAGCAATTCGTTAAACCAGGCGGTCTCATAACGAAGATTGAATAGTGTCGGATCTCGCAACGCGTAAAGGCTGTCCGCCAAAAACAGATGCGCCGAATAATCGGCATAGTCATAAGTGACTGCGCGCGTCGCTTCATTGACGCTCACCTGATTCAGTCCCGCATCCCGATAAATGCGCGCCAGGCTGGAGCTGCCGACGGCGCGATCCTCATCGAGCAGAAAGCGCGAGCGATAGACCGCGCGATTGTCATTCAGTGATTGCGAAGTTTCCAAATCGCCCACAGCAGCATTCGGCTGATTCTGTTGATAATCGAGCCATGACTCATAGAGCCATGGCGTCGGATCGTTCGGGTCGAGACGACGAGCCAGCGAAAGTTCTCGGTCAGCATGGCGCGTGTCGTGCGCCGCATTGAAAGCCTTGCCAAGATAGCTGCGGAGGAGCGACCGATTTGGCTCCAGCGCCGCAGCCGTTTGCAAATCTCTGCGGCCTTCGGAGAAGTCGCCCTGTCGAATCCGGCAAAGCCCACGACCAAGCCAACCGTTGCCGAGCGCTCCATCGGCTTCGATGGCCTGCTGAAATGATTCCAGTGCCGCGCCGATCTTATTCTGCGCGCTCAAAACGAATCCGCGCAAAGCCAACGCCTCCGCGTTCCTTGGCGTCAATTCCAATGCGCGCTCCAGCGCTTTCGCCGATTCACGATGATGCCCAAAAGAAAATTCCAATTCAGCGACGCGCGCCCACGCAAACCCGAACATCGGAGATTGCTCCGTCGCCCGCCGCGCAGCTTCCAGCGCGTCCTTCAGGCTCGTTCGTTGCAGATAATAAGAGCGTGCCAGCCATTCGCTCGCGAGACGCGGTTGTGCAAAATCTCTCAATTGCCGGCCCGTTACGGCGGCGATGACCTCGCCCAAAGCAGTTGCCAGCGGAATTCGATTTGTGAGGGTGGTGATTAGCGACTCTGCTTTGTCCACCTGGCCAACGGACAACAGCAATCCAGCGTAATAAATCCGCTCCGTATCGCTTTGCGGCCTTCGGCCCGCGGGATAAGCCTCCAGCGCACCCCGCAAATCACCGCTCAGGTACGCGTTGGTTGAAGGCCCGAGCAAGGCTGCTTCCGCCGCCGAGAAAGGAAGTTCCTGCAAATCGAGAACGGCAGGATAATACAACCACCACTGCACGATATTTGTCGCCTGGATGACTGCCGTCTTTACTGGTGCTTGTCCCGGTAAGACACTTGCTTGCTCGCCGTTCGTCAAGACGACACTGCCTTGGGGATTGGCGAGCGAGACTTCGCCGTCGAAGACCGTCAATAGCGTTTGGCCGGGTTGCACCTGGACCAGGAATTCCGTGCCGCGGGAAGCGCCGATCGCATGCGGCGTTTGAATCAGGAATTCTCGCGGTTTATCGCGGGTGAAGAAGTAGATGGCTCCGGCGCGCAAATCGAGGGTGGCCCTGCTGGTCGTCTCTTTTGGAGGAAGGATTTCCAAAGTGGTCAGCTCATTCATCCGCAGTCTACCGAGTTCGGCAAGGCTAAGGGTTGCGCGGCTGAGCGACAATGTGCGCAGGCGGTCCTGCACGTTCAATTCGAGCCCGACGGCTGCGGGCGACCAGTTCGTTAACTGTTGGGTGAACTCAACGGTCCCCTCTTTCGCAAGCAACGCCCCTTGCGGTCCTGCAGCCGCTCCCCGGAGACTTGATGAGAACAGAATCGCTGCGACGACTGAGGCGCGAAGGCAAGCGTTCCATTTGCCCGTAGCCGCCGACGTGAGGAGGCGGGATCTCCCAGCAACACTCGAACCATCCGCCTCGTTACCTCGGCGGCTACGAATTCTGAAACCACTAGGTAGCTTCATCGGGGTAAGTTTTGGGGGTCGGCCACTTCTGCATCTGGATAAAGGGTGAATGGGTTGGTTGTAAACAAGCAATTCAAAACCAGGTCATACCGTTAAACGGTTGGCCTGTGTTGACTTGCGGGAATTCTGGAGCACCTCGATCTTCAATGGAAGATCTGACTGATCGCCGGCGAGCCCTTATTGTTCGTGAGCGCGGTAGAATCGGCGCGAAAGGCTTGAGGATGCGGGATCGGTGAAAATCAAAGTGCCACTTGGGCTGGTAGGATTCGTCGCGAGGCTCGTCCAGACGGTCGGGGTAGCAAGGTTGGTGGCGGCTTCGATGATGTGTGAGCGGCCGGGCACGCCGTTGACCGTGAACTGGAATTGTTTGCTGGGGAGAACAGTGAAATTCGTCAGGCGCGGGCCAGGAAGGTCCAATACCGTGATACTAGTCGAGGCATTATTGGTCTTGTTATCGTAAATATAATAGCAGCCCAAAGTCACAGGGGTGTTGCTCGTGATTGGGTCTGAATAGAACAATCCGTTCGTAGTGATAGTAAAGCGAGAGGCGGTCCAGACCGTATTGCTGAAACTGAACGTTCCACCATCGCTGAATTTGACGAATCCCTGGTAGGCATTGGTAGTTCCTTCGTTCACAGACAATGGACCGATGATGGTTGTATTGGTGAGGCGAACGATTCCGGTGCCGCCGGTTGGATTGATGCGAATGACGCCGCCGCCGGGGCCAGCGAAGCCGTTATTCGTGGGCCAGACGCCGTAAACAATCAAATCCTTATCTTTAACGAACCAGTTGGTGCCAACCTGTTCTTCGAGTTGAGCAAAGACTCCCCAGCCGATGGGATTGGTTGTGCCAGCGAAGACGTAGTTTGTGGGAGCCGGACAGAGACCAAAAATGGGAATGTTTGTCGTGGAGTTGGGAGCTAAGGTCGTCGGGTTGTTGAGAACAAAAGTTGAGAGCACATGGTCGGGCAACAGAAACGCACCGGCGTTGCTGCTGGCGGCGCTGCTGAGTCCTGCCTGAGCGATCAGCTCAATCCGCAACGGCCCTCGCGTGACGTTGCCGGCATTGCCGATTTGGACGGTACAATTCGTGAAAGTCGTCGTGCCGTTGGCATTTGGGATTGTGGTGAGCGACAATAGCCTGAGATCGAGTGTCCGCATGGAAAGGGAGATCGGACCTGATCCGGCAAAGGTGGGTCCCATGTTTTCGTCCACTGTACCCGAGACCGCAATCTGATAAGTAGTGCTGGAATTGGCAATGAAAGAGACGCGATTGGAAAGGCCGATGTGCGGCGCGGTACTGCTGGCGATGCTGATCAAGTTTGTCAAAGCCGGGGCTACCGGGCACCCGCCACATTTGCCCGCCGCTCCAGCGGTGTACAACATCTGAATCTCGGCCGGCGTGAGCATTCGATTGTAAAGCGAGATTTCGTCGAGCAGACCTTTCAATTGTTTCACGTTTCCCTGCGCAACATCGTAGCCAACCGTACCGCGCGGCAGGGTGAAGTTGGTCACAGCGATTTGACCTTGAGAGACGCCGTTGGCAAAAAGCTCAATGTTGGTGGTGCTACCAACGAAAACCAGATGGGCCCATGTGCCGATTGGCGCCGTGTAATTGAAGGTGTAGTCCTTCACGTTCCATACGGTAAAGCCGACCTTTTTGGTGTTCGGATATTGCTCTAATTTCAGGGCTGTCGCGATATCGCCGATGAGAACGGCTGAGTCATTGGTGGAGGCCTGTCGGTTGACCCAAACTTCCGCCGACCAGGGAGGTGAAATCGCGGAAGCATTGATTTGAAGGATGTCATCAATGCCATCGAAACTGAAAGCTCGGCACACCTTTCCGGCGGCAAACGACAAACCGTTCAGCAGAGCACCAGGATTCGAGCCGGCAGAGTCAGCGCCATTATCCTCTCCGCGCCACCAATTGATGAGGCCCGACGGGGGCGGTGCGCAGGGAGTATAAACGTCTATGATCGCATCGACCGTATTCGCATCATCCACAATTGACACGAGGCCATTCGGCAAGCCGCTCCATGACCACCAGATCGAATTGGTCCCCACGGCGGGAACAGGGTTCGTGGTCATAATGATATTTGCGTGGACCGGCTCGTTAGCTTCCAACGTGGCGTTTAGATTGAACCCTGAAGCGATAGCATCGGAACCAACGAGTGGAATGCGGTTGGTAAAGTCGTCGTTAGGTGGGCGCAGGCCCAGGCTGAAAATAGTTCCAAAATCGTCTTGCCCACCCGCCAACGTAGTTCCATAAAACCCGCCATCGCTAGCCTGCACAAGGCCGCCCTGCGGATCGCGGCCATCCGCACCTTCCGTCTGCCCGTCAAAATTGAATTGGTGAAGGACCGTGTAGCCGCTGCCATTCTTATTCAATCTGAAAACAACACCGACCCCTTCCGGATGTAGAAAGCCGGACTGGAAACCGCCAGCCTCTGCGGATCCATACAGTAATCCGTCTGTGCCGACGAGCAACGCTGCTCGCGGTTGAGCTCCGAGAGTTGCCTGTCCGGCCGCATTAGGGAAATTTGTCAAGACGCCGTAACCCGTGCCATCTCCATTCATCTTGAAGATGGTTCCGAACCCACCTGTCCCCCCAGCTAATGTGGTTCCGTAAAGCGTGTTGTTCGTGTCGCACACGAGATTTGCGACGGGATACATCCCATCGCCGCTAGCACCCGTGAAGCTGTGAAGATTAGAGTAACCGGCGCCATTCGTGTTGACCCGGAAAATGGCGCCCCTCAAACTGGCAGCGCCATTCGAGCTCACCCCGAAGAGCATTCCGTTTGTACCTTGAACCAAGCCCGCGAGGGGATGTGAAGAATCACTGGATGCAGAGGTAAATGTGTGCAGATTCGTGAATCCGACGCCATTTGTTTGCATTTTGAAAGCGACACCGACGCTGTTACTGCCGCCGTTGTAGGTCGTCCCGTACAACCAACCATCGGTTCCAATGATTAATTTGCATCCGGGATTTGCACCGTCACCGTTAATACCGGTAAAACTCTTGATTGTTCTGTTCGTGTAGCCTCCATTACCCAAGATCGAAAGCCGGAAAACAGTACCCAAATTGTTGGTTCCTCCAAAAAGCGTAGTGCCATAAAGTGAGCCATCGGTGCCCTGAACCAATCCGGCAGAAGGAACCAACCCGTCGTTAGTAATGGACCCAAACCTCCAAATCGGAACGAAATTGCTGCCATCTTTGTTCAAGCGGAAAGCCGTTCCACCGACAGGGTCGCCAGAAAAATCCGACTCACTTGCTGTTCCGTAGAGTTTTCCATCGCTTCCCTCAATCAATTGCCCGATTGGACTTGCTCCCATCGTAATATCCGAACCGTTACTGCCAATGATCAGTCCCGCAGGAAGCTCCTTAGTCTCTTGGTAAACTAATTGTCCAAAGCAAGGAGTCAAGGCGCAACCCAGCACCCAAGCGATCATCAAATGGGAAGCAAAACGCGACCAACACCTGTGCACAGTTTTTGAGTCTGCCTTATTCATGCGGAGATACGATTCGCTGCTGGCCTTTTGCACATAACGAGAAGAATTGAAGAAATTAGGGATTTGCTCAAATTTGGCGTTGAGAGTCGTTGGGTCGTGGACGCAGCCAAATCATGTTGTAACAAGAGTCGCCCGGGCTAAAATGCGAGCACGATAATGGTTCAGGCGCGCAAGATATGCAAGCGGATTGTCGGGGGCACGACCAAAATCCTCGGTCACATCGCCTTAATGCAAAGCGGCATAGGACTGCCGCACTCCAAGACCTCGCGGACGGAATGGCGCGCAAGAAATCGCGCCAGCGTCTTGGAGTGCGGCAGCCCTATGCCGCTTTCAAGTGAAACCGCCAAAAATGTCCGATGCTTTCAATTCCACGCGTTCGTGGGGGCAACACGCGGCCTGGACGTACGTGAGCGTTCGTGCATTTCGCAATAGGAATTACAATGCGCGCCCCTGCCCTACTTTCACGAGCAATTCGCCTGCGAAATTTGCGGGCCGCGTGGATTGGCGGGCTTGCGGGAGTGTTGTTGACGGTCACGGTTGGCATGTTGCTGAATTGGGAGGGTGGCGGAGCTTTCGCACGATTGAGTTACGATTTGCCGTTTTTGTTTGAACGGGGAATTCCCGCCGAGATTGTGATGATTTATATCGATGCGGCAGTAAAACGCAACCTCGGGCAACCGGCCGATCGGCCCTTGGATCGGCGCTTTCACGCAAAGCTGCTCGACCGGCTCCGCCAAGCCGGAGCAAAACTTGTTCTGTACGATCTGCTGCTGGATACACCCAGCCCCGACGAAAAAGCTGACCAGGAGTTCGCCGCAGCAATACGCGCGCACGGCGGGGTCGTGTTGGTCGCGAATTACGAAAAGGAATTGCAGGCAAATTCTGTAAGTGAAGTCGAAGTGCCACCACTTGCGGTTCTAAGCAAAGTCGCGGCGGGAGTTGGACTGGCAAGAATAGCGCCTGACGCTACTACCGGCCCGCAGAGCCACGGCGATACAGAAGGCCGTTACATTCGCAGGTTTGATCCGGGCACAGAAAGTTATCCGTCCGCCAGTTGGGTGGCGGCCAGTTTGCTCGGGGCATCGGTTACAAAAGAGCCAGCTCATCGCCAGGATTTGCGCTGGCTTCACTATTACTGCGCGCCGGGCGAATATCGCGCAGTTAATTTTGACACGGCACTTTCGGACGACGAAGCGATGCGCAAATATTTGCATGAGAAGATCGTGGTGGTTGGTGTGTCGGACAATCCCGAAGACACTTTCCGAACGCCCCACTCGCGGTTTGGCAGCGGGCTGGTATTTCAAGGCCCCACCGCTCCAGGAGCAGCCATTCAAGCCACCAGTTTGCTTAATCTGGTCAGGAGCGATTGGCTGACCCGGCTCAGCGTGAAAAAGGAAATGGGGATCATCATTGTCTGGGGACTCCTCACCAGCATCGTGCTCATGCTATTGCGCCCCTGGTATGCCATTGGCGCAGCCTTAGTTTTGGTTGCGCTCCTCGTGAGCGTGTCCATTCTGCTTCCCATCCGCCAGCACGTCTGGTTCGCGTGGACGATACCGGTTGCGGCGCAAACACCGGTAGCTCTCATCTGGGGCGTGGGCTACCAGTACATAGTTGAGGCGCGACGACGACGGCATATTCGCCGCGCGTTCTCGCTTTATCTCTCTCCGTACATGGCCGACCGAATCGCGGACCGGGATTTTGATCTATCATTGGGCGGCAAAGAAGTAGAGGCAACGGTCATGTTTACAGATTTGGCGGGGTTTACCGCGATGTCCGAGCCGCTCGCGCCGACGGAAGTTTCAACGATGCTGACGTCTTACTTCACACGCACGAGCAAGGCGATTAAGGACCTCAATGGCACGCTGATCAAATATCTGGGCGACGGCGTGATGGCGGGTTGGGGCGCGCCTGAGCCGGACCCGCAGCACGCAGAGCACACCGTCCTGGCGGCATTGTCCATTATTCGAGCGGGCCAAGAGGAACGCAATGGGCCAATGTTGCGGACGCGCATCGGCATCAATACGGGAATCTTTCTCGCGGGCAACCTTGGCTCGGAGGATCGATTTGATTACACGCTGTTCGGTGATGCGACGAATTTTGCATCACGGCTTGAAGGGCTGAACAAATACCTCGGGACGGACATTTTGATTTCTGAAGCCACATTTCATCAATTGAAGGATGGCATTCAGACTCGACCGCTAGGACGATTTATTGTGGTCGGCACGAGCAAACCCGCGGCCGTTTATGAAGTAATGGGGCGGACGGCAGAATTTCAACCGGCTCCAGCGTGGTTTGAAACATTCGCGCGAGGTCTTGAGCACTATACGAAACGGGAATTGGATGCCGCCGAGAAAATGTTCAGAAAAACTCTTGAGCTGCGCCAGGGCAAGGATGGTCCTTCGCAATTTTATCTGCAGCGAATTGAGCGAGAACGAACGAAGCCGGACACGACAGTTTGGGATGGAACGGTGAGGCTGCTGGAGAAGTAGGGACGTAAAACGTCAGGCGTAAAACCTAATCCTGAATCCTACCGGCCCTCATACAATTGCCAGCGGCCACGTTCCCAATGATAAAGACCCGCTTCGGGGACCGGCGTGCCCGGCGTCCAACTGTCCTGATAATATTCCAAGGCTTCCTTGGCTTCGCGGATATGGACTTGTTGTGCGATGATGCCGAGGATGGGTGAATAAACGATGAAGGTCTTGAGTCGCGGCGGTCGATTCATCGGAAAATCGATTTGCTCGATGAAAACAATCTGATGCTTGTCATCCCAGTGATGCAGGATGGCGTCAAAGGCTTCGTGCTCGACGTGTTGGCTCATCAGAAAAAATTCGCCCTGGGTAAGCATCTTCGGCTGGCAATCCGCCGGCAGACCGAACAACTTGCAGAAGGTTTTTATCGGATTCGAGTCTTTGGGGAGAATCAACAAGAAGTTGGTGCCCTGATCAATATGTTCGCGCACCTTCTCTTCCCAGCCCTCCCGGTCCGCATTCACCATGTTAAGCTTTCGATGAAGCGCAATCAGCATGAACTAACGTACGCCTCTGCAGCGCACAGCTCAAATAAGGTCAATTGCCCAAAGGAGCCTCAACTCATGCCGCACGTCCGACCGCCGATGACGCTCGACCGAAAAGCGGCATCGGACTCATGCGCTCCGTCTCGGGGGTTGATTCTCCTCACGTCGGCCCCTACTTAGTTCTCTTTTCGCGCAATTCTTCCAGTTCTTCGGGCGTTTTGGGCCAATCTTTCTTAAGCAGCAAAGAGAGCGCTCGATCCGCCAGCAACCGGCCGCCGGTTTGGCACTTCGGACAATAATTGGTCTCGTTAGCCGCGTATCGAATGCGTTGAATTTTCTCGCCGCAAACGGGGCAAGGTTTTCCAAATTTGCCATGCACAGCCATTTCAGGGCGAAAGGCGGTGACATTCTCCGGAAAGTCCTCGCCGGTTTGTTGCCGCAAGAGCGCAATCCAATGTTTGAGGGATAATTGGGTTGCGCGATGGAGGCGCGCGATTTGCTCCTGAGAAAGCTTCTGTGTCAGCGTGACGGGTGAGAGTTGGGCGGCATGAAGAATTTCATCGGAATAGGCATTGCCAATTCCAGAGAAAAGGCGTGGATCAGTCAGCGCGCGTTTGAGCGTGTGATTGCTGCGGGTCAGAGCTTCAGCAAAAGATTCGAACGTGCAATCGAGAACTTCCCGGCCGCCTCGATCGATTGCGCGCAATGCCTCTTCGCATTGAACGACGTGCAATGACGCGCGCTTTTTGGTTCCAGCTTCGGTCAGCAATAAGGTGCCGTTCGAAAAATCGAACGCCGCCAAATTTTGTTTGCCGGCGAGTTTTGCGACCCCATCGCGCCAATGTAGACGGCCGGCAATCATCAGGTGCATGACGAGCCACAGCTCGTCGTCGAAGCCGAACGCAATTCGTTTCCCAATGCGCCGCAGCGTGATGACTTTTCGGCCTTCGCATTTGCTAATGGGTGGGACGGCTGTGCGAAGTAAAAACGGGCTGGCAATTCGTATGCGAGATAACGTTTGACCGAGGACCCGACGATCCAGCGCGTCGATATAAACCGTGATGTCAGGCAGTTCAGGCACGACCCAGCATTCAACAATTTGGTTGGAGCAGCAAGTTGCTCCGACGTGATAGAACGTGATTAAGCCCATTGGCTGCTTCATGTGTTGTTGCACAGCGGCATGGGGCTGCCGCACTCCACGACGCTTGCGCGCGGTCCAGAGCACCCCTTTTTCCGCAAGGTTTTGGAGTGCGGCAGCCCTATGCCGCTTTGGTCCGAAACTGCGCGTTCCCACCGCCGCCGATGCGTGAAAATAACGCATTTTGCGTGAGGTTCACTCATTGGCGATTCAACTGAATTGGGGAATAACTGATTTCAAAGCAAAATAGCGTTGGCAACGTCCATGCTAAGAGCTTTGGTACGTGTTGAAACCCACGAGGTGATTATGAAGCTTCGACGCCGCGCGTTCACACTTATCGAATTGATGGTCGTTATTGCGGTTCTCGCCTTACTCGCTGCCATGCTCCTCCCCGCCCTCAGTGCCGCGAAAAAGAAAGCTTTGCGGAACCGAATGAAAGCGGCCGCGCCAACGCCAGCGATGACGGTTCAAGCGGACCAACAGGAAGTTTCCAATATCCCAGCCAGGGCGAGTTCGCGACGAACACTGGCAATTGTCAAAAGCTTTTCGGCGACGATTTCGCTAAAGCCAGATCTCAGCGTCGGCACGGCAGAACCCGAATCGATTTACACCGCGCAGCTCAGGACAAGATTCCAGGCGTTCAACCCGGCGAAAAATAGCGAATGCGAAGTGTTGCTGCCATTGCCGCCGCAAATCATTTCGCTGGCTGACCTGGAGGTAACCATCAATGGGCAAACAAGTGAAGCAGTTGAAATTCGCGGAGACAAGCTGGCCTGGTTCGGCGTGTTGCCAGCCGAGCCGACTCCTGTCACGATTGCTTACTCGGCCAAAGGCAAAGGGTTATACAATTTACAAACGCCACCCAGCGGAATACTCGACACGTTTCATATCGATCTTACCGCGGTCGGTTCCGATGTCCGAATGCTGGAGCTTTCACTGCAACCGACCAAATACGTCCGCAGCAACGGGCAAACAGTTTACACTTGGGATTACAAGCACCTGCTTTTTGGCAGGCCGATTGCGCTCGACGTGCTCGGCATTGCGCCCATTGATCGGCTGGGTGAATTATCGTGGTTGGGCCCGGCGAGTGTCGTCATTTTCGGCCTGATTTTGGGACTGGTTGCGCATGCGTATCGCATTCACAATTATGATCGATGGATGTTGCTGCTGGTGTTGGGCACGTTCACGGGCGCTTATCCGCTGATGTATTTTGCGCAAGAATTTATTCCGCTAAACGCCGCGATGTTCGCCTCGGCGGGTTTTGTGTTAGTGGTGATTGCAATCCGTTCGATCACAATTATGGGATGGAGGCTGGCGTTGTTCGGGACGATTTTTCCGGCGATTGCAATGCTTGCGCTAACGTTGCTGGCGGCAATTCATCCGCGGTTGCAGGGAATCCTGATCACCGCGACGGGCATTGCGTTGTTCATCGTCGCAATGCTGCTGATTCCCAGGCTCAAAGTCGTCAGGGTTCCGCGACCGCTTACTGGCCTTGAACAAGGCGCCTGACGCCATAACTGTGACCGTGAATTTGAACGAAAAGGCCGTGCCAAACTAAACCGAAACTCAATTGGTGGACGTGGTTCCACGCGCAAACATCAACCCAAAGTTCGTATGAAAAGTATCGTGATCCGATTCAGCTTGGTCGTGGCGATTGTCGCTGGCGCCGCCGTCTTTGCCCTCAACACCACTCGGTTAAAAGAAAAACTGACGAGCCTCAATAATAGACTTGCGACGCAGACTGCCTTGCACGAAAGAGCCGAGACCGATTTGGCAAACGCGCGGCAGGAGGCGAGCAAAACGACCATTGCGCTCAAACGAGCTTCCGATGCATTCGAGGCCAAAAGCGCTGAAGTGGCCGCTCAAGCTGAGCGGCTCGCGAAATTGAACGATGAAGCAAAAAAGCTGCGCGGCGAGCGCAATGAAGCACAGGAAAAACTTGCTGCTTATGAGTTCTCGATGACTCCAGAGCAAGTGGCCAATGCCGCCAAACAGATTAAGTCGCTGGAAGATTCGTTGGCTGCATCGGAGCAGGAGAAAGCGCTTCTTTTGCGACAAGTGAAGAAACTGTCAATTCTTCTGCCCAATGTATGCGGGAATCCACAGATCGAATTCCCCGCTGATCTTATCGCTAAAGTACTGGCGGTGGATCCGAAATGGCAATTTGTTGTCCTCGATGCTGGGGAAGATCAAGGGATGCTTGCGCATGGAGAATTGTTGGTAAGCCGGGGCGGCAGGCTGGTTGCCAAGGTTCGAGTGAGAAGCGTCCAAAAGAATCGTTGCGTCGCGGATGTGATGGCAGGATGGAACTTAGCGGAGCTATTGGAAGGCGATCAGGCAATTCCGGCCTATCCGCGATCGTGAACAAGCTGAAACCGCAGAAAACTATTTCCGAACGTATCTCACGACAACATTTCTCTCATCTTCGATTTCAACGGCGCATTCCCGGGCGGCGGCTTTCTGAAGGATTGACAGCGCCACTGAATCCTCGCGGACAAGTTGCAAATCGAGTTGCTCCGAATCTCCGTTGGCTGGCATGGCGGGACGCGACTCTAAATCAGCCAGGAGATCGGTCGCGATCACATGCCCAATATTTATCAGCCAACCATAGACATCCGCTCTTTCGCATCGGAAGATATCTTGGTAGAGGAATACCAACTCCTGCGGCAGCACTGGAAGCACAAAGGCCTCGGCGGCGTCCCAATCTTTGTGGATTTTCTGATAATCTTTGACGAGGAGCAGCTTGCGAATGGCGCCATTCAGCGTTGGCGAAAGCGAGCATAGGAACTTCAGTTCGACGAAATCGACTCGGCCTTCCTGATTGAACCGATGAGAAACTTTCACGCGCCCGCGTCGCGTATTGAACTCTCCGCCGTAACAAACAGAGAGGATCGCATGATCATAAATCGACTGCAACTGCATGTGGCGTCGGCCAACCTGCCCGCCGTAATTTCGTTTGCCCTGGGTCGGAGGCTCTCCGTTTACTCTGCCAGCGAGGCGTTCCTGAATCTGTCCAAGCCGGCGGAAGTAATCGCTCGCGGGAGAGAAATCGTTTTGATGCAGGAATTCTCGCACCGAAAGCAGTTCACCATGTTCAATGCGCGGGCCGGCATGAACGCGCGACTCCAGCCTTTCGATGAGTCCTTTCGCGTGCCGCTTATGCTCTTTCGTCGCCACTTTTGGCGTTAGCGTAACCCTGATCGAAGTCATGACAACTGTGCGTCTGGATGCACAGGGGTTTTTCGCTCGTAGCCGCCGAGGTAACGAGGCGGATGATCTTCGTGACTTCCACGTTCTCACGTCGGCGGCTACGAGACCAAATTTAATTCAAATCGCTTCGTCCGCTTTGTTCTGAATCGTCGCCGTCACAAAGGCAACGACCAGCGGAGGCATTCTATTTTCCAGCGCCGCTCGCTCTGGCTGGAAAAGCGTCGCGACAAAAAATGGGTGCCCTTCCAGTTCGACAGCGCGGACTTCGCCCGCAGCATCCTTGGCCGTAGCCCGCAGTCTTCCAGAAAATAGCTGCGATTCGAAGGCCGGGTTCAAACCGTATCGGCAGCGATAGCCCTCGGTCGCTTCCAGGCGTCCATAAGCCGCTGCAATCCGCGAACCGGCTCGAAAATGAATGGAATCCGTCGCTTCAACCAGCGCACACGCCAGCGGTGTGATGACCGGGCGCACCGCATCGGGACAGGTCTCGGCATGCTCGGCATCGGTCCATCCCAGGACGGTGCGGGTGTACTCCAAAATTGCGTGCTGAAATCCCCCGCAAGTCCCAAGGAAAGGTCTCCCTTGTTCGCGCGCCCATCTTATCGCGCGCAAAGCACCTTCCATGCTACGATAGGGACTGGCGGGCACGCACCAGAGTCCGTCATATGAAGAAACGCGCTCTGGCCCGCGGATTTCTTCCGTTGGAATCCAGTCGAAATCAATCGAACATTTCAAAAATCCTGACGCCATTGCCAACGCGCGCGGAATCGCGACGTGGGCCGCAACCGACCCGTCGTGGTCGCCCACCAACCCAATACGTATCCCCTGATTCATAACCTCTTTGATTTTCTTAACTCTGACCGGACTTCCCCTTTTAACAATTGGACGTTTTGAATGTGCTAACGCTTCAACCCTTGCCGGCTCATTCGCCGGAGTGAAAAATTGCCCACGGCTGACGTGGCCGATCCTTTAATAACCCTTCCATCCAGTCGAATTGCGGGTGCGCGGCGAGGAATTTTTCCGCGTCGAAGGGCATTCCACAGGCTGCTCCCCACCGTGCCGCAAATGACATTTGCCTGGCCATGGCTGCATCGACGACTTTGCCATCCACAGTTCCACTGCAATCGAACGGAACATCGTGTCCCTGCGCAATTTCGTCGAGTTCGAAATGGCCGCATAGACTTCTTCCGCCGGGATGGACCTTTTCACGGTAGGCGTCGTAATGATCGGCTTCGAAACGTTTTGCCATTTCCAAATCAATTTTGCCTGCGTTCTGTTTCATCAACTGTTTCCAACGGACTCGCCGTGCAACCGACGACAGGCGAATATCTGTATCGCTCCGTTCGGTTTCATGGCGTAGAATTTTGCGATTTTCGGCTACGTTGGAACCGATGAAATAGCCATCGCGCGTTTTCTCGTAGCCGACGTATTTAAGACCAAGTTCCAGCCGCGCGATCTCCTTGGAATTGACGTTTCCCAGTAACCAGGCATTGGCATAACCGCCGTTATTGCCGCGTTTCATGATTTCGGCCCACGCGTCGAGTGTGCCCGCATCCTGTGTTGCCCGACGCATGCGAGTGAATTCCGGAATGCCGTTGGTATCAAAACCGTCGAATTGGCCGATTGTAGTTTCGGAACCGACGAGACCCGCATCGGTGATGAAAAAGTCGGTGCCGCTGTGAATCCAGCCGGCGGTCGTTTGCCAAAGAATGCGATGGCCGTGCGCAGGTTTGATGTCCTCAACGACGAGCGGCAGAGCGTCCTCATAGCTCTGCATGGTGTTATGGCCGAGGACGATGTTGCCGTCCTTGGTCCAGGTGCCGGTCGCGACGAAAGAGCTGCATGATTCCCGAGCACCTGATGGCACCGACTCATCTTTGATTTTTTTCAATTCATTTGGCCACCAATAGCCCTGCAATTCGAGAATGGCGTTGTACGCGATTAACTCATCCCGTGAGACATTAGTGCCGGCAGCACGCGCTCCTTCAGAGATTCCTTCCAGTTCGGCAAGATTTTCGGGATCAATCTTTGGAACGAACATTTGGGCTGCGCGTTTGACGAGCCATGACCATTCCATGGCGCTGTCATTTTCCCATCCGGCGCGAGTGGCAACCAGGCCATCGTTAATTTCTTTTGCCAGCAGATAGCCGTGCTGGAATCCGCGCTCGCGCGGTTCGCCTTCGATGTGGAGGTAAATCCATCCGGCACGCTCGAATCTCTTTCCTTTACCGAGCCACTCCTTTTGTTCGGGTTTGAGCGGCGATGGCGAATCCGCCAATGCGCCGATCGTGAGCATGAACAAAGAGATGCCTGCGCCAATTAGTTGGGTTGAAACCATGGCCGGGAAATTAGCACAGGCGACTGGCGGCTGACAAGGCGATCAGGCGATGCGGCAGAGAATCCCGCTTCGCGCGTTCGAATCGTGGAAGTGCCAGAAACCCGGGCTTAGTTTGTATTCCCGGAAATTGCCATGTCTTGCGACTCGATCGAGAAAATCTCAGATTGGCGTCATCGGCCCAGCCTTCTCATTTTCGTGTGAAGGTCCTAATTGCAGTAGTCGAAGTTTCGCGACCGGCGCCCATGGCTGACATGGGCCAGTCCAGTTCCTCGCGATATTCCGAATCATCACCACGATTAAGGTGCGCAATCAATGCGGCGATTTCCAATCCCTCCTCAACGCTCATTCCTTGAATTGAAGCTTTGACTTCAGCCAGAGTGATCAGTCCTTGAATATGCCAACCGACGCCTTATGGCAAAGCGAAGATTACGCCATTTGCATGCTCTGTTACTGCGGCACGACCCGGAAGAATTTTACCGGGCCCAAAGGCAAATGGTACCAAGTCAGAGAACCGGTATAGTTGGTCGCCGTTGCCGCGAAAACCCAATCCACGAGATTGGTTGAGGTTTGCAGCACAACAGTTCCCCCAAGCGCGACCGGAATTTTCCAGTCAATTGCGCGTTCAGCGGTTCCTGGCATTTCCAACCTGAAATGCACGGATAACTGGTCGGCTCCCTGGAACGTGGAGCCCTCAGGAAATTCAGTTATCGACCATGTGCTGATAGAACTCCATTTCGGCGCAAATACGACTGGCGAATCCGGATATTGATCATACGTTTCGACGACCGAACCACGACGGTCGAAGGTGATTTTGACGGGTGGCACTATGACTCCAGGTCCAGTGTGATTGGTTTGTGCGTTGAAAGCGGCGCCTATTCCACCAGCGGCTCGTGTCGGTGCGTTCATATCCCCAAGCAGGAAGTGCCAAATCTTTTGCGCTGAAAAGGAAGTCAGGTTGAGTGATGATGCGGCGCAAACTCTGGTGCTGGAATGAATTATTCGTGATGTACGTATCGGTGTAGTCATTGGTTACCGCGACGAACTGCCCATTCGTGGAAGTATGCTGGTGGACAAGGGTTATCTTTCCCACCCCTGGCCGAATTGCAAAGTTGACATAATTATCCGTATTGGTCCCGATACCTTGCACATCGGAAAGCAGCGTTTCGAAATAGAGAGTATTTGTGTTCAGAAGGTAAGCCAAGCCGCCGACGTCATCGCGCGTCAAGCCGGTGTAAAAATATCCTGCCGATTGCATCAGTCCGTTCGGCATAACCGATAGCTGGACTGGGTTGAAATCTGCGACTGCGGTGAGAACCGGCTGCATTGGATCCACAGAAAATTCGATAACCTCTGAATAAGTTCCCTCCGCGAAGACGTTGGCACTCCAATATGTGCCATTTACACTATGACTTGGTTCGAGCGTGGCGGGATCAAAATTTCGCTGAACGATACGATTCGGAATGGTTCCCGCTGGCCACGAAAATTCATCACCTTGAGTTAGAAAGACTGGGTCCCATTGACGAAGATCAAATATGTTGCGAGTGGGCTGGTCGATACCCATCTGCTCAAGAAGCAAGACGAGCGCAAAGGATTTCAAATCGTAATCATAATCCGCCTGGCCCAGGAAGTTTACCCTTAGAGTCTGCAACGGAAAATTGGTCAGAACGACGGCTGATGCAGGCGGTAGATCGTTGAGAATTGCAATAGCCGCCTCTACGGCCGCAACGCCATTCGACCCAAAGAAGTCGGTGAAGGACCGGTCGAACGCATAAGTCACCACTGGCACATTCCATCGATAGCCTTCGCCAATATCCATTGGCCCTCCGATATCGCCGAACTTATGATAACCATTTGTTTCGTACATCCAATTCGCGTACGGTCCGAGCAGAGAAAAACTAAGGCAGGTCATCTTGCCCAGCAATAGGCAAGCCGAAACGATTATCCATCTAACTTTGCGGGGGAAAACCACAGCCAACCATACTACAGTTAATCCTATAAGCAATCGCTCGTCTTTGGCGAGCTGATCCGTGAAGGTCGGAAAAATCGTCAGATGAACCACGACCGCATGAGCAATTACGCTGAAATCTGTACCGGCACCGATCCCCTGGATGCAAATTCCGCTTTTGTCATTAAAGGCGTGGCCATTGACACGAATTCCGCCACGTAAATCACCCAACAGTAACCAATCTCGGGTAGTCCTTTTGACAGCCTTCCTCCCAATTGACTTTGGCTTCTCCAGCCTGCATCTTTCCATGGAATGACAAGCAGCCCAGCAGCACGCAAAACTGCCGGGAAAAGGATGTCAGCGTCGCATTCTGACGATATAACGATTGAACGTTTTTAACGCTTGCCCTTAGCTTTTCTCAATCCCTGGTTCTGGCTCGGCGCGCTCGCCGTCGCAGCGCCGATTTGGCTCCACTTGCGCCGAAGACAGGAAACCAACCTGCTCCAATTTTCCGCTCTGCGCTTTCTCGACGATGAACCTGTGCCCCGGCAAAGCCCCCTCCGCTTACGCAATTTTCTCCTCTTCATCCTGCGCGCTCTCGCGCTGCTGCTAATAATCGCCGCTTTCACGTGGCCCTTTCTCCGCAATGCCAACACACTCCCCATCAAAGAAAGCCTTGTCTATATCCTCGACAATACTCTCAGCCATCAAGCGAACGACGGTTTTTCACACGACCTCAACCGCCTGCTCGCGGACATCTCGAAGACTCCTGCCAATATTCAAATAGCAGTGGTCGAGCTGGCTGCTTCGCCCCGCACATTGGTAGCGTTCGGTGACAGCCGCGAAGCGGCGCGCGAAAAACTCTCTGATCTCCAACCCTCTTTTCAGCGCGGCTCCTACCTCGCGGCGTTTCGACAGGCCAACTCGCTGCTCGCAAATTCACTCGGCGCACAAAAGCACATCATTCTTCTCGGCGACAACCAGGAGAACCAATGGAATGAAAACGTCAGCATCCCTCCCTTCCTCCGCAACGTGCAGGTTGACCTTCCCAAAGCGACTACGCCACTTTTGCCAAATCTTTCCGTCGCTGAACCACGCGTCCAGCGTGTATTCCTGGGCGACAAATCGCTCATCAACTTTACCGCGAAGCTCAGCCACATCGGCGACATCAAAACCGCCAACATTATTCTCCGCGCCAACGGGCAGACCGTTTTTAATCGTCCAGTGGAACTGGACAAGCAACCCGGCTCAATCCTGCTTCAAGCTCAATGGGGAACCGATCCGACACTCTGGCTCCGCGGCGAAGTTTTAGTCGAAGGCACGCCAGACGCTCTTGCCGCCGACAATCGTGTTTTCTTCTCCCTTCCGCCCGTGGTAGAAGGGAAAGTCGCTTTGCTTGCCCAATCTCATTATCTGCGCATCGCGCTTTCGCCCGAAATCATGCGCGGCCAATGGACCACCCGCATTCTTGATCCGACGAAGCTCTCCGATGAACTCGCCGCAAATCAGGACGCCGAAGTCCTTTGCGTCGAAAGCAACTTCCTTCAATCCGGGGACGCGCGCAAATTGTTGTGGCGCTATCTGTCGAATGGCCGCGGCGTCATTCTGCTCGTCAACCGCGTCACGCCTACAATTACAGGTTACTTGCGAGAACTTGGTTTCGAAGTGGAAGGCTCCGTCAACGTTGGAAAGGACGCTCCTGAAAAGTTTGAGTTTGTTCTTTCCAATCATCCCATCTTTCACCCTTTTCTATCTCCGGAATACGGCAATCTGTCCGATATAAAAGTCCACAAATACACGCGCCTTCAGAGCAAGCAGGCGATGCCACTGATTTTTACCGGGCACGGCGCCGGGTTATTTTTCCAGGGAACAAAACTCCAAGGCAAATTGTTCGTCGCGGCTTTCGGGATGGACCGCGACAGCACTTCATGGCCGGTTCACCAAACCTTCATTCCTTTCCTTGATCTCGCCTTGCAAGCCGCCCGTGCCGACGATCCGACTCCAACCACTTTTGAACCGGGCGAAGTCACGATGATTCAACTGCCCGCCAATTCGCCGGCGCGCGAAATCGTTTTGCGCAGCGAATCGAGCGAATTAACACGCGTCCCCGTCGAGCAGGGCCATGCTCAACTTCATCTTCCGGAGAAACCTGGACTGTACGCGATTACCTATGATGACTCATCCCAAACCCAGAAACTTTTTAGCGTAAACCCATCGCCGAAAGAGTCCGAACTGGTCTATGCTCAATCCCCTGACGTGATGAAAACGTGGCAAATCAATCGGCCAGTCGAAGTTGCGAAACTCTCGACGGCGAACATCAGCCAAACGGCCATCTTGCAACAACGCTTCTGGTGGTGGATGGTCCTTGGAAGCATAGCAGCCTTGCTGTTGGAGACCCTTTTGGCCGAAACGAAGAAAATACAGGCTTAGAATGCAGTTCCGGTTCACGATAGTCGAAACCAGCCTCAACCGCGCCGAATTCCGCTGGAAATGGCTCCGCCTTCTCCAGCATACGTTCACCCTGGGTATCGTTCTTTGTCTGGCAGCGCTTTCATTTGCGATCGCAATCGTGAATGGTTGGGTAACCAGCAGAACGGCTGCAATGACGATCGCAACAATCTTTGCGATTGTAGGGATTATAGCCTGGATCGTGATGGTGATCGTCGTTCTTGCAAGCTCCCCGCAGCGCAATTGGCTCGCTGCCGCCGTCGAACGCGTGGATCGTCGCCTGCTTGATCGCCTCAACACTTTGCTCTTTCTTGAAAAACGGCGGCGAGACCCTCAAACCGATGCGTTCAGTGTTCGCATTGCCAAACAAACTCAGGCCGTTCTAAACGCCAAGCCTTCTCCGCCGCCTTTCCGTGGCAGCCGTCCCCTGCCCTATCTTTTCGCCTTTTTCGTCGCTCTCGCCGCGACAGTTTTCGTTGGCCGCCTCTATACGCCGTGGGATCGATTGATGGCTGCGACAAAACCGAGCAAAGCTCAGCCTGCGCCCGATCGGCAGCCACTGGAGCTATCCCCACCTTCCACCAACAATCTCGAACAGAATCAAAATTGGGGCGAAGTCCGCATCACCGATCCGGGCGCGGACCTCAAAGTCACAAAGGTGGATGTAGTCCCACTGCAAATCGAGGCGGCTGCGAATCAAGCGCTAAAGCAAGTGGGATGGTATTCCACGATTAATGGCGCCGAGGAGACGAACCATGATTTGCCTCCGCCGAGCGAGCCGCGGTATGCGCTGTATCAACCGACGATATATCTGGATGAACTTCGGCTTTCGGATTGGGACGTCGTGACTTATTACGCCAAGGCAAACACAGAGAAAGACAACTCCTTCGCGTCCGATGTTTATTTCCTCGAAGTGCGCCCGTTTCGCGAGGACATCTTGAAAATGCCGGGTGGAGAAAACGGCAAGGCTTATCAAACGCTGGCTGAAATGTCGGCCCTGATCAATCGCCAGCAGCACATCATTCGGCAGACGCACCAGCACATCCAGAAGCCGCCCGAGCAGGAGAATTTGCGGGTTCAGGACCGAATGAAGCTCTCCGAGGGCGAGGGTGATTTGCATGATTCCGTTGACCATCTTTACGCAAAAATGGCCGCCGAGATGGAAAACAAACCGATTGGCGAAGCCCTCGATAATCTTGCCAAGAGCGGAAAATCTCTGAATCAGGCGAGCACATTAATCAAAAACAATGTGATGAACGAAGCGCCTAATCGCGAACGAGGAGCACTTTCTGAATTAATCGCGGCGCGAAAAATCTTCCAAAAGGCTGTCAGTGAAAATCCGGGAGCTTTCGAAGACCCAAAAGACGAGGAGGATTCACCTGTCGCCAATGCATCGAAAAAGCTCAATCAGATGGCGGAATTTCGAAATGAGGCGAAAGCCGCGAAGCAATTCGTCCAGAATGCTGTTGAACAACAGCGAAACCTCGAACGCCGCGCCAAAGACCAATCCCCAAGCACTTATTCCAAACTCTCGACTGAGGAACGGCAGTTAGAAAAGTCGCTGCAAGATTTCAAGCAGCAACATCCGCAAGCGTTCAATGGCGCGGATCCCGAATCGCAGGCAGCGCAAGATGCGATGTCAAAGGCGGCGGATTCGTTACAAAACAAATCCTCCGACGCACCCAAATCCGCGCAGCAAGCCAGCGAAAACCTGGACAAGCTGGACCAGGCCATGACCGCTCATTCTGCGACGCAGCAACTCGCTGACGCTTACAAAATGAAGCAAATGCTCGATCAGCAGATTAAGACTTTCGGACAATACGCCGAGGGAACGAATAATATTCCCGATAGCGATTTGCAAAAGACGGCAGGCGCAGCGCGCGAAACTATCAATCAACTCAAGCGCGTCGCGGAACAAGAGCCGACGCGGGACGCTTTTGGCGATCCTCTCCGCGATGCGTTGAGCGGCACGAACAAAGTCGATCTCGATGCCAAACTCAACCAACTGGAAATGGCTTCTGGTGATTCGGCTGTTAAAAAAGAGCAGGCTGGGCAAGCCAGGGATAGTCTTGGCAAAATCAGCAAAGCGTTCGCTGGAAGTGAACCCGGGGCGATGCAAATGGCCCAGAAGTCTGATTCATTGAAAGCCGGCGAGCGGGATAGCTTCGCATTGGGAATGGCTGAACTGCAAAGTCTCATTAAACAACTCGAGAAATCGAATCAAATTCCACTGGAGGACCAAGCCAAACAGGGCCAGGAAGCTCTCTACAATCTACAACTCGGCCTTCGCAACCAATACGGAAACAATGATCATGGCAATCCGATACTGCTGCCATTGAACCAGATGTTGAAGACTAACGTGCTCGATGTTGACGATCTCAAAAAACTCATGGATCAGCTCCAGCATTTTTCAGTCGAAACGGCCGACCACCTTGCAAAGAAAGAGGAGAGGCCAGACATCACCAATATCGACCCAACGCGCCTGCCTCCCGCATATCGTGGGCGTATTCAAAAATATTTTCAGAAGCTCTCCGAAAAGTGAGGGGCGCGCGCGCATGATATCGGTTATTATCTTTGAATTTCCTCAGGGCTGGCTCGTTGCGATACCATTGGCCGGCGCCTTGGTTTTGTCGTTATGGAGTCAAGCGAGACGAAAGCTTCAAAAATCACAGATTCTTTCACTTGTCCTGCTGCGTGGGTTGTCGTTTTTACTGTTGGCGTTCCTGGCCGCCCAGCCAGTTTGGGTCGCGAAAGAGCCACCGTCGTCAGGCGCCCAATCGGTCGCGTTGCTTGTGGATCGGAGTGAGAGCATGGCTCTGGAAGGGCCAGAGGCGAGTCGTTTCAAGAAAGCCGTCGAATTCCTGCGCGAACGTCTTCTTCCCGCCTTCAAATCAGCGAATCTCCCGGTTCAGGCGATGCTCTTTGATAAGAACGTTGAGCCAACCGACGGAGCCAAATTGGCTTCGACAGAACCGAAAGGCGAACGCACCAATTTGGGTGGCGCGATTGCTCAAGCCATCGGCAGTTCCCCGCAACCCCCTTTGGCAGTCATTGCCTTGACAGACGGCGCAGCCAATGAAAGCGCGGATAACACTCGCGCCCTCACGGCACTTTCCGAAGCTGGCGTGCCGTTCATTGGCGTCGGGTTCGGAAGCGACCAAGGCGTTAGCACGATTTCTTTGCGGGCGGTCGATGCGCCACCGGCCGTGCCGACGAAGACCGCCTTTGGCATTTCCGCCCAATTGGAAATGATGATCGCTGATGATCTTCCCGCGATTGAACTGGCGCTTTTCCGCGATGGCCAAATGGTTCAGAAGAAAAGTGTCACACCCGGAAAAGGCTCACGTTTATGGCTGGAGAGCTTCCAGGTAACTGAAGAAAAACAGGGCGAGCATAATTATACCGTGCAACTCTTCCCGCCGGCTTTGCCCAATCTCAAATGCGTTAACGCTCTCGTGAACACCACAGTCCGCATCGCTGATGATAAAGAATTGCGTGTGCTCTATGTGCAGGGTGCGCTCACCTGGGATTACAAATTTATTAGCATGGCGCTGCGTAACGATCCAACTATCAAACTCACGGGCTTAACGCGCACTTCCAAACAGGCGATCTTTCGCCAAAATGTTGAGACTGCCGGTGAACTTTTGAACGGCTTTCCCAATTCCCTCGAAGAACTTGCTTCTTTTCGAGTCGTGGTTCTTTCGAACCTCCGACCCGCGGACCTCGCGCCGGCGCAACAAGATGTTCTCGCTCGATTCTGCAGCGAACTGGGCGGTGGCGTCCTGATGATCGGTGGGCCTGGCACATTCGATAGCTCGTGGCAAGGCAGCCGCCTCGAACAATTGCTGCCCGTTGTGTTTTCTCCCGGGACGGGGGTTCAGGGTTTGGACCGTCCTTTTCATCTCCAACTTACCGATGAGGCGCTCCAACATCCGGTTTTCCAAGTCTCAGATAATCGTCCTGCTCGTGACGTCTGGGCTCAATTGCCAACGTTTACCCAATATGGCCGCGTGGATGCCGCCAAACCCGGTGCGCAGGTTTGGGCCGTCCACCAAACCGATGATGGTCCGACGGGCCGCCGGATTCTGATGGCTTCGCAACATTACGGTGCGGGTTTATCTGCGGTGCTCACGATTCAAAATTTCTGGCGCTGGCGTTTAGCGAAAGACTCTGAGCCGCAACAATTCGATCGGTTTTGGCGTCAACTCTTCCGCTTTCTGAGCGAAGTTGGCCGGCAGGAAGTTGCCATCCACCTGCCTGACCAGGAATTGCATCCAGAGATGGACGTCCAGGTCACGCTCGAAAAACAGCCCAATCCGAAAAATGTCACCGATCCGAATCGCAAGTTTTTTGTGCGCGTGCAGGACAGCCAGAAAAATCTGCTGCATGAAGAATCGGTCGAACTCGAACCGCTCCATCCGGTGGATTTCAAATTCCATGCAACCAAACCGGATGTCTATACCGTTTCAGTGTCGGACTCACTTAAGGTGCCGATCGCCAGTCGCGCAGTCGAGATTTGCAATGTGAACCTCGAATTCCAGGACACGGCGCGCAATATGGAGACGCTTCGTCAATGGGCTTCCGTCAGCGACGGCCTCGCAGTTAAGGTTGAAGACTGCCGGGATGCTGCCGACCTCGCGCGCGCGATTATTGCCAAAGTTCAGACGCAACGCCAAATCAGACAGCACCGCCGCCCGTTCGGCATCAACGTCTTGACGTTCGCGATGGTCGTTGGCTGTCTCGGCGGCGAATGGATTTTGAGGAAACGATTGGGGCTGGTGTGAGGCAAAGTTAAATGAGTCAAACAGCTTAAATCACTCAATGTGACCAAGACAATGAACCGAATTTTTATTTCACACATGACGCATCACGCATCACACATCATGTTGCTTGGGCTGATGGTGCTCGTGCTATGGCATCCTGCTGCGTTCGCCCAGGGCAACGACGACAAACAAGCCACATTCTTCATGGGCCGCGTCAGATATAGCGCGAATGACGGGAATGATTGCTCGGGCGTTGGCCAGGATTTGATGAAATTGGTTTCGCGCGCGTCAACGCTCAAAATTCAGGAGGAACGGAAAGTGAAATTAACCGATCCCGACCTTTACGAGACACCGTTTCTTTTCATGAACGGACACAATGATTTCGTATTTACAGAGGCGGAGTTGGAAAATCTCAGAATCTATTTCAGCCATGGTGGCTTCTTCTTTGCCTCGGGTTGTTGCACGAATCCCAATTTTCCCAAAGCCTGGCGTCGCGAATTCAATCGCCTGTTCACGAACGAGAAGGTGAAGCGTATTCCTTATGACCACCTGATTTACCGCTCGTTTTATAACATCGATCGTGTTCGCTGCCTCAATGAACCTCGGGATATTCAACTTGAAGGCCTTTTCTATCAGGGCAATCTCGTCGCTGTGATGTGCGAAGACGGTCTCTGTTGTGCTTTCAGCGCCAACGGCACGTGCAATGAGGGCAAAGGAATAAGCCCGGACGACGGCCAAAAATTGACGCTGAATATTGCAGTGTACGCGCTGACGCACTGACATGAAATTCGATGGATTTTATGATGCCAGTGGATTCTACTGGTTTTTGATTTCGGATTTGTTTCGAATTTCGTCGTTCGAATTTCGGATTTTTTCCAACGGCACTCTAATCGCCTTTGGACGGTAGTGGTCGGGATTCGCTCGCCCTTTCACGCACGCACTGACGCACGGTTCATACCCGTTAATGGAATAGGTCACGAGTATCTCGTTCTTCTCGTTGATGAATTCAGGATGGGCGACGGCGAAATAGAAAAATGGATAGTGCCCTTCATAAACATCGTCCAACGTAAAAATCGACTTTAGCGGCGAGAATGGGCCGGTGGCACTTCCACTGGTCGCTATATAGATTTCCTTTCCTTGATCGCAAGCCACACTGAAGGCGGTGGTGGTCAGCAGAAACAAGCCTTTGACTTTGCAGATGTTGACCGAAGTTGATGCGCCGCGAGCAATTGGCGCAGCGTTGGTGACATTCGCGCTCCACTGCCGCCCATCCCAAAAAGTCCAGGCATGGTCTGGACGACTGGCCTGGAATCGGGCCGCATACACAACGCTCGCAACTCCATCCGGTTTCATCCCGAAGGCAAAAACACTCTCTCCCTCCTTCACAAATCCCTGTCCAAAAGTAATCCCATTGAAATTTGGCAGCGGCAGGTAACTGATCGTCGCCATTTTTGGAGAAGCTATTTTCGCCAAATAATCGTGCTCACGTGCTTTAAAGCCCCACATTCCACCCTGACCCGTTTTCTCCAGCGCGGCAAGATACACATAGACGGATTTACCTTCCTCAAATCCACTAACCGGCCAGAACCATTCGTTCACATTTGTCGAATTCCTAAACCACGTCCGAGAACCGGGTCCTGGGCCAATCAACGTCTGGGCGGAGCTTAATTTGTTAGTATCCTGAATCAGCCCCGCGTTCCTGACCTGGAAAAGACAAGGAGTCGTTTTGGTCTTCGGATCAAAATCATCTATGTGACTATCACCGAACAGCCAAATGACTCGCCCGTCAGACAGGGGCACCGATAACGCCCCGTCCCCGGAGGTCCAACCGGACGTCCGGCGGAAAAATTCGGTGAACTCCTGGTCCTTGTGTGCTCGCGCGGGGCCTGCTGGCGACTCAGCAGCACCTGTCGCCGACGCGACAACCATCGCCATTCCCACCATAGCCGATACTGCTTTTCGCATCTTGCTTCAAAATCCTTCCAATACGAGGTCTGCCAGAAAATCGCCCCAACCAACTGAGATTGTCCTGGTCAATTCATATGAATGCGCGAAATCATCTTCGAACAATTCACGTTCTAGCCGCGCGGCAAAAGCTGGATCGGAGGTCGCGACGTTTTGTTCCTGGGAAAGTCTGAGGCTCAAATGATCAAGATTGCCCGAGCCAACGCAGGCCCAACCATCTACAAGCAGGGCCTTAACGTGCGTCATGCCCGGGTAAAAGTAGACACGAACTCCATGTTCCAAAAGATAATTAGCCGCGACCAGATTGCCTCGTCCTCCGGCCTTGAAATCGTTCACCCGCGGCAAAATAATCCGCACATCGACACCGCGCTCGCGTGCTTGAGCGAGTTCAACCAAAACTTTTTTATCGAAAAGATATGGATTCTCCGCGTAAATGTAGCTTTGTGATCGCGCCAGTGAATTAAAGACAGCGGACGCGAACGGCTTCCAACCCGTTCTAGTCGGCAGCCGCCGGACTTTGCCCGCGAAACCTTCCGGCCAATGCAAATTGGCCGCAAGTTCTGCCGCAACTCGCGGCCCGCTCAATACGCGTCCGAGATAAGCGAGATCGCCGAGCAAACCGGCATGGGCCCAATCTTTGCGAAATTCATTTTCATACGAAACGACGACCGGCCCCTTCAGCTCGACCATCAAGTCATGCCACTCGTACCGGTATTCTCGACCTATGTTCATTCCGCCTACCCACGCCCAATTGTCATCGACCGTAATGACTTTGCAATGATCGGCCGAAAACCATGGATTTAAAAACGGACGCACGTGAATTTCAGAATCGCTTTTCAAATAGGAGGCAATCGACTTGGGTGGAATAAAATTTTCGGGCATGGGAGTGGCCGGAGGCGAAATTCCGGCACTCAACGTGCCCATTCGATCCAGAATTATCCTGGTTTTTACTTCCGACGAACGGCGTTTCAATTGATTGGCGACGTCGATGGCCACATCGTCTCGATCGAAAATGAACAGATTCATTTCAATGTGGTTGGTCGCTTCTTCAATCGCCTGATGCAGCCGGGTAAAGAATCGATCGCCGTCGATCAGCAAATCGAGGGAACCTTCTTCCAGTCGCGTCCCCGTATACCGGTCGAGCCAGGCCTCCCACTGGGCTAAATTCATACCGGGCCCTTCTTTCGGCGGAGTGATTTCTTTCGGGGCGCCGGCGGATCTGGGCCGAATGAATCGAGCAAGAGTCTGCACCATTACGTCGCCGAGGCGGGCTACGCTGGAAACAGGATTCTTGATCAATGCCAGACCATGACTCTCGAACAGCATCGCGCTGAGACCCTGGACCGTGACGGCGAAGTCCAGTCCGTATTCTGTTGAGTCGTACAGCGCTGCCGGCGAAAGCAGCACGCAGACTCGCTGCTTCCCATCGAGCAACAATGGCTGCGTAAAGCGATTTGCATTCGGCGCCATCAAAACGAAAAGCGATTCTCCGGGGTGCGTCTGCGAAAGTTGCCCTTCAAACTTGCGAGCCAGGATTTCAAGCGTTTCCTCGACTGTATATCTGCGATCAACGACGACACCCGGCGGCTGATCTCGAAGGGGCGCCACGCGAGTCACGCCATCCTTGTCCCGATATAACAATCGGTCCGTCAGGAACGCCTGATAATAAATGCCATGTCCCGGTGCTTCCGGAGCCAGCTCGCGGAACAAATTCGTCGCCAATTGGCGCCAGTCGTTCCCCGCAATGACGGTCGCTTTCCGCCAGCTTCGTCCGCCATCAGGAATTCTCGAAATTCTTTGCCTCCAACGCAGGAGCGCAGTGTCAACGCGATAACCGCCGGTCGGAACTCGATGCCATCTCCAGTTTCCAGTAAATTCAAAAAAGTTTGTCCCGACCTGGAAATAGAAGCGGGTGTGGTCGCCTCTGACAAATGCCCGCGGCGCATTGGTCCCCGATAAAGTTAGACTTCGCCACTCATCCAAGGACCTTTGTTTGGCAGTTGCAGCGGTGGCATCTACGCCGATCAGGGTGAAAGCCAGCAAGAAGAATAGAACCGTCCGCAGCATCTTAGGTGAAGAGTTCATCGTGCAAGGGCACAAAGACAGCCGCGAAAGAACGCAAAGGTCACAAAAGAAAATTGATTCCTTTGAGCTCTTTGCGTTCTTTCGCGGCTACTTTGGATTCGCCTTCGGCGCTTGATAACCAAGAAATTCATACAATTCCGCCCTGGTCTGCATCTCCCCAAGAATATTTTTCTGTGTCCCTTCTGCGCGAAGAGCCCGATACACCTTCAGCGCCGCGGCATTCATCGCGCGAAAAGCTGAAAGTGGATATAGCGCCATGCTCACGCCAGCCGAAGCGAGTTCCTGGACCGTGAACAACGGCGTTTTACCAAATTCGGTAATATTCGCCAGAACGGGTACTTTGACCGCTCTTACGAACTTTCGATATTGTTCGAGTTCAGTAAGTGCCTCGGCAAAGATCATGTCCGCTCCGGCTTCGCAATATTGTCGTGCGCGTTCGATGGCGGCCACTAAGCCTTCGCTGGCAACCGCATCGGTGCGCGCCATAATCACGAATGCGGGATCGGTTTTGCCTTTCACGGCAGCTTTGATTCGCTGAGACATCTCCTTCGAGCTAACCAGTCGCTTGCCGGCCAAATGTCCACAGCGTTTCGCCTCAACCTGATCTTCAAGATGAATCCCGGCTGCGCCGGCTTCGGTCATTTGGCCGACAGTTTTTCGAGGATTGTCCCAGCCGGTATCAGCGTCTACCAAGAGAGGCAGCTTTGAGGCGCGGGCGATTCTGCGAACGTCAATCAAGACGTCCGCAAGCGTTGTGATTCCCACATCGGGAACGCCGTATGATGCATTCGCAACGCCAGCGCCAGAAAGATAGAGGGATCTGAAACCGGTATTTGCCGCCAGAATTGCCGCGTAGGCATTGATTACGCCGACGATTTGAAGCGGACGTTCTGCCTTCATCGCCGCGCGGAGCCTGGCGCCTGCAGAAGCGTGTATAGTGTAACTTTTTTTTGGCGACGTTTTATTCACGCGGCTCGGCATTGCTAGTCAACAATATCGAACCGTGCAAGCAAATCCATGACGGTGGATTGGTGGGGCGAGTATTCCCGCGAGGCGACGAACCTGGAGAGCCGTTTGTTTCAGCGGCTCGGGGTGCCATCCGCACGGGGCACGACGCCCCATCAATCATTACTGCGGCCCAAGGGTCACCCTGCCCGTTTGATTCGTGCCCAGGAAATAGCCGTAACCAAGATTCTGCTTTTGGAGCAACGCGCCGTTTACGGGAATCTGTTTGCCGGTCGCGGGATTGAGCACGCTGCCGTGGAACAAACCAGTGGTCAGGGTGAACGCAAGAGCTAACTTGTTTGTGCCCGAAATTGCATTGTTCGCTGCAATAGAAAGGCCGTTGGTGATGGAACTGAGCAGACTTCCATTCTCAAGGACGATCTGCCCGTCCGTCCAGTTCACCAGCGGAACCCCGTTTGTGAATCGGTAGAGCGAGCCAACTGCTTCGATGCCCTCAGCGAAATCAAAGCCCGCCGGGTAAAGTTTGGCAGTTTGCGGGAGTTTGATCCAGTTGACGACGCCGCACAGATCGGTATTGGGCTGATTCGTATCGAAAATTATCCAGCCGATCAGCAATCCTTTGCCGGCGTAAAGTGGAGCAAACAGCGGCCACTCTCCGTTCTTCGAAATGAAAGTAGAACGCGAGACCGCTGTTCCATCGCCCAGCGCTCCTGCGAACGCGATAACGCCGGTTGGACTCACCTTGACTGTGCCGACGCCAGACCCGCCGGGCCGCGTCGAGGAATCGTCGCTGCCCGGAATGACGAATGTGTAGGAACCTTTTAGCGGAGCTGGAGTTGTGGTCGAGAAGTGCGCACGGTTCGCCGCGACCTGAGCTGTCCAGATTCCATCGCCGATCGACCCGCCAATGGTTTCACCGTCGGTGAGATCGAGTTGAAGTTGGACAAGGAGCGGGCTCTTACCGGCACGCGGAATCGCATTTGAAAAGACACCCTCGAGCGAAAATGCGCCGGAGAGCGAGTAAGTCATGTTGGCGAATTGCCATTTCGAACTGAACGTGCCCTTGTCTGCCAAGACGGCCGAGAAATATCCAGCGTTTGTGATAGAGACGGCGTTCGTATCATAGAATAGCCCGGCATAATTCCCCTTAATCGGCGTAAAGGGATTGGTGACGAAATTCGCCTGCAAGACCATGTTGCTTTGCATCGTGAACGTCAGCTTCGGCGCGGTCGCGGTGATAGTCCCTGTCCAATTCGAAAACAGAGAACCGGTCGCGGGCGTCGCCGTCAAAGTGTAGTTGCCGCCAATCGCCAACAGCGCGTTCGAGTAGTTTGGTGAAACGTGGCCATTGCCAGTCGTGCTCAGATCGAGGGGACTGGTCAGAACATAGGTAAATGTGCGCACTACCGTCAGAGACAAATTGCTGCTGGTGTCATAGGCCCGGACTCTCACCGTGTTCGGCCCTGGAATCAAATTGCTGACTATGCCAGACCAATGATTGGTGCCGATTGCATCCTGGTAATCGTTGGTCCCGGCAGAGTTCTCCAAGCGATATTGCACCAAAGCGACGGCAAGATTGTCGCTTGCAGTTCCCAGCACCGTAACGGTTGGGTTCGTAACCTTTGCGTTTGCCGCAGGCGAGGAAACGACCACGGTCGGACGGTTTGTATCAGTTTTGAATGTCAGATTGAGCAAGACTGAACCGACATCCGCGTTTGCCGGACCACCGCCATTATTCAGCCCGTCAACCGCAATTTGAACTTCGGTTTGAGCGTTTACTTTAAGGGTCAGGCGGGCGAAGTCATCGTTGTTGTCAGCGGCATTATCGGCATCCAGCTTCGTAAGATTGGAAATCGAAGACCCAGTGTAGGCGGCAAGCAGGGTGGAGAAAGTGCTGCCGACGGTATTCAATTGCAAAATGCCGTTTGCGGGCGCGGTCCAGGTCCACCAAAGCGATTTGCCACCGACGTTGCCTGCGTGATTCGGTTCACCAGTCTCTTTCGACGCGAATATGTTTGTCCCGAATTTGACCGCAGAATTGCCGGTGATCACGGTGCGATTCGTGAAGTAGTCGTTGGGAGGAATATCGGCAGTCGTCTCAACCCAGATGCTGACATCATCAATATTGAACGCGGTGCCTGAGCCGTTAACGGAATCAGTTGCCTCAAACGAAATATTGATCGTTTGGCCTGCGTACGGCGTCAAGTCAAAGGCGTTCAAATGATAAACGGGAGGAGACTGGTTGGGATCGAAGTTAGCGCCACTCCGTGTATCGATTATTGCCGCACGAGAACCATCGGTCCGACGAAGAACGGACGCAAACGTGTCAAGGGCAGTGCCTCCGGGTGAAATAATATTGTAATAATAATAGAGAGTCGCAACGACCGTGTTGCTTGGGACGGTGATGGTTTGATAGGTGGCCTGGGAACTGGCAAAATTTCCAAGGGAAAGATAATGCGAACCGCTTCGAGCGCCGGCCGAGTTATTTGGGACCGTAGCACCAGTGGAAATATTCCATGGGGGCGAAACAATCGGCGATTCAAAGTCACCATCCTGAATTAATTGGGTTTGCCCAAGAGCGGCGACGGAGAAGGAAATCAAGAACCCGGCCAGAAGAACTACTTTTCGCATAAATATAATGTCACTTATCTGCATCAACAGTTTCTCAGCGTGCCACGTTACCCGCAGACGAATTGGAAGCGCAAGTATTCATTCCAAGCGCGGCATGCGGCGGGGAACCTGGACCAGTTACATGAGTTACATGGGTGAGTTGTCGTATGAAGCGGCCTCAGCCAACTTAAGCCAACTTAACCAAAACATATGATCGGCCAAAAGTGCTTTCCACGTAAAGAGGTGGGGCCAGCGTCCCCGCCAGCTGGTTTGCGACCTTCTTGGAAGTTACTTTTGGCAATTTGTATAAAATTCAACCTGTTACAGATGCTTTCGAAAAATCATTATCCGAAAAGGAAAATATATCTCATTTTGCCCCGCGAGTGATTCAAGGCGGAGCGCTGAGCCATAGCGCCCCATGCCTCAAAGACCAATTCATTTGGAATTCGGCGACCACTAAAAAACCGCTCGCGGCGCTACCAGGAGTGTCTCGAGCCAAAGTTCGAGCGAAGCCTGCAAACTCTCAAGCCAGGGCAATACCCGGCTCTCCAGCGCGTTGGCGAGAATGCGCGGATCTTCAGCCCAGCAAGCTTCATCAAGGTCTTTCATGATCATGCCGAGCTGCTGCAGTTGCCATTTCCGCAGTTGCGTGGGCGAGACACCGCCATAGCTATCGCCGCAAAGATTTTCGGGCATCAGGGTCAGCGTCAGTAACGGCTGCTTGAGCTGGCGCGCCAGGTTCCACCAGAATTCACGCGCTACAAAGCCTTCCTTGACCTGCACCACAGAGATGGCGGAATGGACTTCCGATTGCGCGTGGGCAGTTTGATCGAGCGCGGTTCTAACGAGTTGTAGGGGCATATCATCGAGGTGAAACGTTTGCGCTTCAACGCGCGCAAAATTCCGTTTGTTGGCTGGCGGCCTGGAGAGGCTGGCGGGCGAACCGTCTATGCTCAAATGGCACAGCACACGTTGCTGCTCCAAGGCAAGGGTTTCGAGGTAAGACTGAATTCCGTTCAACGAGCGCCGTCCTGGCGGAAGTTTTACGGGGGAACCGTCGAGCAGGATTTGAACATCCTCTCGAACACATGATGGATCTATTGTGTCGGCGTACATATCTACAGATACTATTGGTTTTGAGGAACCGATTTTTGGTTTGAGGAACCGATTTACTTTGTTTGGATTGACTCAGATCATTGGCCGCCCTTTATCCTTTGGCCTGCGCCTGAGTTTTTCCGCAGGACCAGTGCGCTTCCGTGCGCAGGTTCTGGCCGTTGCGGGAAATTTTCTAAATTTGTGCGAACACCCCAGCACTTGAAGAAATTTTTCAAGCTCGGTGCTCTTGTCAAAAACGTATTCTGCGCCCAGTTCGAGGTACTTCTCGCGCGCCAATTCATCCGTCAATCCGCTCAGCACGATCGGCGTGCAAGTCAATTGGTCGCGTTTAATCGCGCGGAGGACTTCAACGCCGCCCATTTTTGGCATGCGGATGTCCAAACTCACGACATCGGGTTTCAGGTTTCGAATCGCATCAAGAGCTTCGACGCCATCTCCAGCCGTGCCGACCACTTCCAGTTCGGACAGCAGCGAACACAAACTGACAAGTCCCTCGCGCAGACTGGCTGAATCGTCCACGATCAGCATCCGAATCTTTTTCGGGCTTTCACGTTGGGCTTCTGTCATTGCCGGCGATTAGACCAGCACTTCGGCCAGTTGTGAACCCTGTGGAAGTCTGAAACCGTTGTCAGCTCAAGTCCTACATCATCAGTGACTTATACAGTGCGGCATCCGATGTCAGACACCCGCCGACAACATATTCAGGAATCGCAAACACCCGTTTGGTATAGAGCTCGCAGTAGTCCCGTACGATGTTGATTAACTCTATTTCTGCCCAGAGCAAAATCCCAATTCGGAATCCCTTTGCTGACTGTGCGGCGCTCAACCCATTCTGCGCTGCCGTTCTCTCTGCCTTCGAACCCAAAATCAAATTCCTTGGCCAGCAAGAGCCCATCATCCCTGCTGAGAAAGCCAAGAAGCCTGTTAACACGCCAACTGCTCTGATTTTCGCACACTATCTGGCTGCCCTTGTGATCTTCTTCGCCATCATTTCCGCACGGGCACAATCCGGCGTCACTCTCACCTGGGATCCCGTTACGAATTCCACCATCGCCGCTATCGCCTTTATCAAGGCTCAGCCAGCAGCACCTACCCCTCTGTCACCGACCTTGGCAACGCGACTCAGACGACCGTTACGAATCTCGTAATCGGCAGCACCAATTACTTTGCTCTGACTGCCTATGACCTTAATGGCATCGAAAGCGACTATTCGGACGAACTCCAATACGTTCTGAGCCAAAGACCGCCTCCGGCCGGCCTGATTTTCGCGGCGAGCTCAGCTGCCATCACTGGCCCATTTATTGCCACTAACGGTGTCATTTATCAGGCCACTTTAACCGGCGTAACCAATGGCGGCCGCGCCGATTATTCGTTCACCATCGACCATGGCGGACCCTACCTCGTTTTCGCATCGGTCAATGCGCCCGACGACAGCACGAACTCTGTATACGTCAACATTGACGCCGAGCCCACCGATCCCACGATGATTTGGGATATCCCACTCACAGCGGGGTTTATGGACCGAACCCTATCATGGCGAGGGGATGGCGGCGGCCAGAAAATCTTCAATCTGCAACCAGACATGCACCATCTGATCATCCGTGGACGCGAGGCAAACGTTCAATTGAGTTCAGTGACCATATCCCCCGCTTTTCCGATCCTTCAAATCACTTTCGCTCCCGGCAACCTCGTCCTGCTGACCGGTGTGGCCCAAATCAGCCAGAATTACGAAGTTCAGGCAACCCAGGACTTCAATACCTGGACCATCCTGCAAACTATCGCGCCAGACAACACGGGATCTTTTGCGTTGATCGATCCGAGTGCCTCATCTTACCCGTCACGCTCCTATCGCCTGCGCGGCATCGGCCCTTGGTGACTGGTGCGGTGCGACAACGGACCGCGACTGTGTCGGAGACCAGCCACAGTCGTCGGATTACTTGACGGCCTCGGTGATTTCCCTCGCCGGAATAATCCTGACCGGTCCAAGCAATCCCGACTGCTGCAATGGCGAATCCTTCTTCCACAAACGCCAACTCGTAAACGTGTAGCGCCCCGTTGGGCTCGGTTGCCTTGACTCCAGCCACGGCGGCCACGTCTTAAGCGTCCCATTCGTATTGCGCTCAGTATCCTCCGGCAATTGCTCGTCCCCAATCATCCGGTTGGGCCAAAGGTTGACGACCTTCACTTCCAGCTTGTTTTCGCCTCGGCTCAATACTTTGGTGATTTCTGTTCGAAATAGCGGTTTCCACAAAGTTCCAAGCTCGTGACCATTGAGCTTTATCTCAGCGATAATCGCGACTTTTCCCAGATCCAGGTAAAGCCGAAGATCATTTGCCAACAAATTGGCCGGAAGTTGGAATGTCTTTTTGTAGGTTGCGGTTCCTGAGAAATATTCGACGCCGGGATCGGAATGTTCGCTCCACGAAATCAGATGCTCAAATTTCACATGATCAGGCGCTCCCCGGTTGGCTTGGAACTGGACTTCCCACGACCTACTCAAGTCGCTCGGTTCCGGCAATGAGCCGACATTTAATTGGACAGTTTTGCCTTCTGCTGTCCTGCATGCGTAAGCACCGGGCAGCCACGATTGGCCGTGAATTCGCTGATCCGTCCCGCGTATCAATTCAAGAGGAACTATTTCCGACGGTGTCTCAGGAAGCGGCATTGTCTTCGCTAATTCGGCGATTTCGGATTCTCCCAATGCTTGATCAAACTTTTGAAACTCCCCTTCCGCTCCCCGAAACGGCGCAGTCCCGCGAATATGCTTCACTCCCACACCACAATGCGCCGTGAATGTGCTTCGCAATCCTGTGTGCACGAACTTACCGTTGAGATAAAGGCTCGGCTGATTGTCGCGATAAACAACTGTGATATGCGTCCAATCAGTAATCGGCGCTGCGAACACTAATGGCGTCGCAAAATAGCCATCCGAATGTTCGGTCACGCACACACCATTCCGTCCTACGTCCAAACCCGAACCGGAATGAGTCAGATCGCCGTAGAGATCGTGTCCAGGCGGGGGATAAAGAACATCGTTGCGATTGTCGTGCATCGCCGCATTGCCCGTATTCGCTTCGGGCGGCAGATCAATTTCAATATCCGGCTTGACCCAAATCGCCTCAGTAAATCTGCTCACCAAATCAGTTGTTGCTCCACTTTGAGGCACCCGAGGCGCAAAGGCAGTGTCAAGAATCGGCGCGCCATTTCGACTCACCGAAACGATTCGATCGCCCTCGGTTCGTTCTCCTTTCCGGAACACGACGAACACAGACCCAAACGGGTCAAGCGTGAGTGGCATTCGAACAGTTTCTCCTGCTTCATCATAAACCACAGGGCGTTCAATTGCGCCTGTATCCGGATGCCACAGTTCGGGGCGTTTGCCGGCGACCCGAAAAGCGCACACAGCGTTCTCCGGCTGCGAAAAACGGTTCGCAACGAAATAGACATCCGAATCACGAAGTGCCTTATGAACGAAACGAAGACTGTTCGTATAAGTTGTCGGCTGGCCTGCGAAATCCATCGGCAAACCCGTTCCTGACAGAACTTCTTGCGGCGTCTTACCCCATATGATTTTGCCCTTCCCAACCAGGTGCTCTTTGACCACTTTGCCATCGCAATCACCCCAAAGTTCCTCAGCGATTTGCTTTAATTCAGCATCGCATTTTGGAAATCCCGACAGGCTCGGCGATTTGGCAGGCTTTCCGCCAATGACCGTCGCACCAGCTCGAACAAGCTCCTCGATTCTTGCCAAAAGCTGCGGCGTCATCGTTTCTACCTCTGGCAATACAAGAACTCGGTAACTCATCCCATCCGGCAGGACGAGCCTTCCATTTTTCACCGACATGCGCGTCAAAATCGCATCCGCCGGACAACAATCAAAGTTATAGCCGGGACGTTCCTTTGTTCTCCCGGGCGTCTGCCATTCCTGCGGTGAATTTTCCGGAGCAAGATAGCAAATGTCCGCAACAAAAAGCCCTTGCTGGAGCAAATATTGGCAGCGCGTCAGGTAACCCATCCAGGCTTTCGATTGCTCCCACCATGTCTGTCCCCGTTCGAAATGCTGGCCCCATGGCCCCATGCTCATGCCTGGCACCCGATCAGGATCAGTCCACGGCTGGAGCGCGTAACGATGCAGAATGAACCGATTTATGCCATGACAGAAAGCCCAGTCGCCAAACGGTTTAATCGCAAACGGATGACCGAGCCATTTCTCGGAGTCCATCGCTGTAAAGGCTTCGCACGCAACGATTGGCTTCCCGTAAACATGGGCTGCCGAGGCCATCTCGACGCAGGCGTAGGACAACGCGTAAGGCGGTGAAGTCCAATATTCTGCAGTCGGTATATCCGCTTGCGCGGCATAAGTCAGGTCCTGGCTCGGATTGCCATCGTACGCTTCGATTGTCAGTTTGAGGCCTTTTTTGTTGGCCAGCTTGCGAAGCTCACCCGCGTAATTTTCGGCGAGCAATTCCGAAACGGTCTGTCTGAAGTCCCAAAGGAAACGCTCCGAGATTTCGAGATCGTCCAGGACCCGTCCCGTGATTACCGGCAGGAATTGAACCGGATCATATCCACGCCTGCGCTGGAATTCTTCGCGAAATTTCGGCGTCCAGTTTTGCGAGCCGACCTCCCAACTATCAATGTGCGTAGCCGCAAGGGTCTTCCCGGCCATGGGTCCGACTTCCTTCACCAGCCTGCTCATCAAACCGTCGAACATCACCCGCGCGGCCTCTTTGCTCAATTTGTCGCATTCAAAGCCAAGCCCTCCCTCTCTCGCCGGATGATTGTTTTTACCCGTGCTCGTATGGCCGAAACGTAACACAGTCCATTTGCCCGCAGGCACATCCCAATCAAGATGACCATCCGCGCGAAATCGCGACGTAAGATTTACCATCTGCTCTCGCGGAACAGCAAATCCCTGCGGCAAAACCGGCTTGTTGGTGCGTTCAGGGTAATCTTTATTGCAGACCAACAATGCTTTCTCCTCGATGTCATCGATTCGATATTTCGCACTCAAATCTACCTCAGCAACCTCCAGTCGTTGAATGACCTGATCAGCGCTGGTAAAAAGAACTCGATAATACCGTGCTTCCACCGAACCGAGATTCACCCATATAGGCTCCGCTCCCGGGTCGATCTCGTGAATAGTCTTGAAGGTTAGCCCGTCGTCCGATATTTGAAGCGCGCCGTGGCAACCTTCGTGCGGTGCAAGCCCGCGCATCGCCAGCATCAACGTGCGCGCCTGGTACGGTTGGGGAAATTCGATCTGCAGAAATTGCGGTTTGCCGCCGTCCGGTCGCGGAAGCGTAATTGCGGTCTTTGGATCACCATCGAGCAGTTTGGCCGAATCGAAATTCGGGTCCACTACGCTCGCGGTTATTTTCGGCGACGAATCGGTCATCTTCGGCGCATCGCCCGGCGGGGTTGGAAAAGCGAAAATGGCGATGTCGCGGTAAAACGTATTTGCATTGGAGGAGCTATTTGCGCTCAAAGAATTTACCCCCCTCTCATCCGAAGGAGAGGAGGCCGACGTCTGCTGCATTCCAGAGCCGAAGGAAATGGGTCCGTTGGGAATATTGTTACTCGTGATAACATACGATTGCGGCTGCGCTAACATCCCGCCGAAGCGTTGCGGACCTTCGACCGCTGTCTCACTCCAGACCAGCTTCTGCATCGAGAGCTCCGGCGTAATCCAGGGCCCGCCACTCCCGGACCAACCATCATCATTGTTCATGTTCACTTGCAAGCCGAGGCGTTGAGCTTCGGCGCAAGTGTGTTTGAACAAATTCACCCATTGAGGGGAAAGAAACGGAACCGGCCCTTTCGGCGTTCCTTGGTCGACGTCCATAATCACCACGCCCCCGATGCCCACGCGCTTCATCGCTTCCAGATCGGCTGTAATTCCATTGCTGGTGATATTGCCACCCAGCCAAAACCAGAAGGTCCATGGCCGGGCCGAATCCGGCGGATGCAGAAACCCCCGTTCAAGTTCCGAAACGCTGCTGGCATAAACGTTGAGCGCGAATGCGATTATCAGAAAAAGGTAGCTGATTCGTTTCACAAGGCGCGGAATGCCGGATGACATACGTTTGGAGCCTAAACGTTTTCGGCTCGTACGTGTAGTCCAAATAAATTGCAAAACGCTCCTGCAGACGAAAGCCCGCAGAAACCGGCAGCCGCACGTCGAGAAATCTCTTCGAATTTTGCGTTACTTTCGAATTTCGATCTTTCAATCGGCTTGTCTCCCACCGCCGTTTTGCCAGAATCTCATCATGAAACCACGCTCTGCCCTCCATTCTTTTCTTGTCGCCTTATTTCTAATCTCCGCAACTGCAAGTCCGCATGCCCAGGACAAACCCGCTTCCTCCCAACTCCAGCTTCCCGATACGGACGAAGGCTTGCCCGGCCAGGGTCCGATTCGCCGATATGATTGGTTTCGCAAACTCTGGGGCGAACGCCGCGCCAAATGGGCGGCCCGCACTGAGCAAGATCGACACGCTGTCGTAATGCTCGGCGATTCCATCACTCAAGGTTGGGGCGAAGATTTCACCGCCTGGTTCCCGGGCTTGAAAATTGCCAACCGCGGCATCAGTGGCGATACTTCGCGCGGCGTGCTTATCCGGTTGAAGGAAGACGTGCTTGATTTACAACCTGAAGCTGTCGTTTTGCTCATAGGCACAAATGATTTGGAAGAGAAAGCCGATCCCGAAACGATCGCCGCGAACCTCAAGCTCATCGTCGCTGAATTCGCTCGCCTCGACTCGCACATGCCCGTCGTTCTATGTCAGGTCTTTCCCAGCTCTGCTTCCAAAAATCGGTCCGCCGATAAAATCAAAAAACTCAATCAACTTTATGCGGCCGCCGTGAAAGGAAATACCCAGGTCACCCTGATCGAAACGTGGACGCTCTTTGCCGATCCCCAGGGCGACGCGATTGCGTCCGAATTTCCGGACCTGCTTCATCCGAACATGGCCGGCTATGCGAAATGGGTTGCGGCCCTGCGACCCGTCTTTGCCACACTGGGCCTTCTCGACACCGCGCCCTACGAATTCACTCCCGAGCCTGGCTTTGTCAGTCTCTTCAACGGCAAAGATCTCACCGGCTGGGGCTTTCGACCAAGTTCCGATGGAGACAAAGCGTTCGCAAAAAAGTGGCAGACATCTGACAAAAATGCTCCTCCGTGGCCAATCGTTTCAGAACCAATCAGCTTCGAAGGTCAAACTAACAGTCCCGATGGCCGGTTCCTCGCCAAAGCGGGCCGACTCATCGTCACCACTCCAACCGAGGGGCGCAGAATCCAACAAATCAACACCACCCGTGATTTCCCAAAAGATTTCGTTCTCCGGCTCGAATTCCGCGCGACTCCTAATGCCGACAGCGGCATCTTCATTCGCGGCCCACAATTGCAATGCCGCGACTATCTTCTCGCTGGCCCTTACAAAAAACTAAAGAATTATCGCCCGGGCGATTGGAACGAAATCGAAGTCAATGTCAAAGACGGTTCAGCCTTTTGCCTTTGTAACGGCGAAGTCCTGGAAACCGCAATGAAAGTGCCTGCCACTGGCCCAATCGGCCTCGAAGGCGACCGCGGCCAAATGGAATACCGCCGCATCCGCATCAAAGAAAATTGAAAACAGCGCGACCCCGTCCAAGCGAGTCCGACTCGCCCGACGTCGTCCGGCCTGATTCAACGCGTTCAATTTAGCCCACCATTGCCCTCACAACTGCTTGAAACCTCGCTTGTGTTGCCATACTAATTGCTCATCGTGATTTTCTCCCGTTGCATTTGGCTGGGATTGCTCGCTTGCGCTTCTGGTCTTCAGATAAAGGCTGGTGATTGGCCACAATGGCGCGGACCCGAGCGCACCGGCCACGCCGACTCCCACGAGCAAATTACAGGTTCATTATCCGGAGAGCCAAAGGCGCTTTGGCGCAAAGAAATCGGTGGCGGTTTTTCTTCCCCCGTGATCGCCCACGGCAAACTCGCTTATCTGGATGGAAAGGACGGCAAAGAAGTCGCCCACCTTCTCGACGCCGCTACCGGCAAAGAACTCTGGCAAGTTGCGTATGACGACATGTTCGAAGACGAGTGGGGACCTGGCCCTCGCAGCACGCCAATCCTGGACGAAAATCGCATTTACGTCCAATCCTGCAAAGGCGAGTTCCGCTGCCTGAACATCGAAAACGGCAAAATCCTGTGGGCTGCCAGCTTCGAAAAGGAATTCGGCGTTCGCTTCCTCGGCAGCAAAGCGAACGAAGGCACTGCCAGCCGCCGTGGCAACGATGGCTCGGGCGTCATCGACGGCGACCGCATTTTCCTTCCTGTCGGAGCCAACGACGCGAGCCTCGTCTGTTTCGATAAACGGACCGGCAAAGTCATTTGGAAATCGCAGGGTGATGAAGCCGCTTATTCATCGCTGATGATGGCGACTCTCGCCGGAGTAAGGCAGGTCATTTATTACTCCGCCGAGGCGCTCATGGGCATCGAGGCCGATTCCGGCAAGTTACTCTGGCGCGTTCCACTCCGAACCGAAGCCAAGCGCCACGCCGCCACGCCGATCATCTTTGATGACTGCGTCGTGGTCAATTCACAGACCATCGGGTTGGTTTGCATCAAAATTGTGAAAGATGGAGAATCCCTGAAAGCCACTCAGTCCTGGGCAAACAAGCAATTGAAAATTAATATTTCCACGCCCGTCCTCGTGGATCATTTCCTCTATAGCCAGGGCGTCGGCCACAATCTCGTTTGTGTGGATGCCTCCGATGGCAAATTGAGGTGGTCCCAGGAAGGGTTTGGAGACAAATACTCTTCGATTATTGCACTGGGGAAAAATCTTCTAGTAGTGACCGATCGCGGCGAGTTGGTGATGGCCGCGGCTGACAATTCGAAATACACAGAACTCGGTCGGATGCAGATTTGTGGCAGGACATGGAATCACCCGGCGTATTCCAATGGTAAGTTATATGTCCGCGAAGGCCTTACCTCCGGATGGAAACTTTCGTCTCTCAGCCTTATGAAATCCGTCGAATAGGCAGCGACGGTCGCGCTGCGACTGTGCACGGATAATGTAAATCGATCAACCGAATGGCCTCATCATTCTTTGCGCGATTTCGCACACGGCTGGTTGTTCTGATGCTGCTTGCAGTGCTTCCGGCCCTCGGATTGGTTCTGTACGAAAACCTGGAGCAGCGCCACCTCGAGACAGAACGCGTTCGCGAAGGAGCTATTGCCATTTCGCGGCTCGCCGCTGCGAACCAGGAGAATTTCATAAAGAACACGCGCCAATTGCTCGCCACCCTGACACAATTTCCTTTCCTGCTGCTCGGCACGAACCGTCCCTTTTGCGAAAATCACTTATCCAACCTCCGCAAGCTCTCGCCCGATTACCTGAATTTCGGCCTCGTCGAGACCAACGGAAACGTTTTTTGCAGCGCCGAAGCTTTTGACGGCACCGTCAATGTCTCGGACCGCGCTTATTTCCAGCAAGCTATTCAAACGAAACAGTTTTCGACGGGCGTCTTTCAGGTTGGCCGATTGACAGGCCAACAAGCCCTGAACTTCGGCTACCCTGTGCTGGACGAAAAAGGAGTTTTGCAGCGTATCGTGTACGCATCTCTCAGGCTATCCTCCTTGTCCGAAGCCATCGCTCACATCCCACTGCCCAGCAATGGCAGCGTCACCGTTCTGGACCGCGCCGGAACCGTCCTGGCCCGCTTTCCGGACCCCGACAAATTCGTCGGCAAGCCCCTCGTCGGCGATCCCATCGTTAAACGCATTTTGGAGCGGAAGGACCAAACTTTCGAAATGGCAGGGGCGGACAGCGTTCCCAGGTTGTACGCTATCACCGCAATTGACGACGGTCTCTTCGTAGGCGTCGGCATTCCACTCAGTGTTTGTTTTGCGCCAGCGAACGAAGCATTGGCGCGCAATCTTAGCATCCTTGGACTCGTTGCCACGGTGATATTGATGGCCAGCCGATTCTATGCGCGACGCTCTTTCCTTTGGCCCGTGAGCACACTTTCGGCAACTGCTCATCGCCTTGCGGCAGGCGATCTAAAAGCACGCGCCGGAAAGATTGGGGGCTCCGCCGAGTTGGCCCAGTTGGGCCGCGCGTTCGATGACATGGCCGATCAATTGCAAAAGCGGCAGTCCGAAATTACGGAAGCCAACGAACACATTAACCGTTTGAACCAGGACCTCGAGCGCCGAGTGAAAGAGAGAACCGCTCAATTTGAGGCCGCCAACAAAGAACTCGAAGCGTTTGCCTATTCTGTTTCCCACGACCTGCGCGCCCCGTTGCGTCACATTACGAGTTTTGGCGAAATCCTTCGAAGAAAAGCTCGCGGTCTCGATCAGGAGTGCTCTCGTTGCCTTGAATTCATCACCAGCGCCGCCAAACAAATGGAGCACCTGGTGCGCGATCTCTTGAGCTTCTCGCGCACGTCACGCACCGAGCCGCACCTGGCGCAAGTCCAACTCGGTGACCTCGTTGACGAGGCCAAACAAACGCTTCAGTCCGAACTCAATGGACGGCTTGTCCGGTGGGACGTTCACCCTCTCCCGCAGGTGTGCGCGGATCCAGCTCTGCTACGCGTGGTTTTCAACAATCTTCTCGGAAACGCGATCAAATACACCCGGCCACGGCAAACCGCTGTTGTTGAAATTGGAATATGCCCTTCCGAACGTGAACACGTCATTTTCGTGCGGGACAATGGTGTTGGCTTCGACATGCAATACGTCGGCAAACTCTTTGGCGTCTTCCAGCGACTTCATCACGACGAGGAATTCGAAGGAACCGGCATTGGCCTTGCAACCGTCCAGCGCATCATCCTCCGTCAAGGCGGCCGGGTCTGGGCTGAAAGCAAAGAAAACGAAGGCGCCACATTCTATTTCTCATTGCCGAAAGAAACCGGTTGACCCGGTTCCATTTCGACGGCGGTGGGCAAGCCATCCCGAGCAGGGCGGGGCGAGCATCCCCGCGGGCCGTCCTCAATTCACGTTTTACGCCTTACCCATCCCCATCACGTATCACTTCTCACGCCTCACTTCCCCATTTTCTGGTAAGGACTTTGCTGTGTGAAACCCATGCAAACTCAATATTGCTCAATCATGAAGGATGGCGACGAACCCTGGATAGCCGTGCCACAAAATAAGACAGTCGATTTCTTCAATTATCTGCGGGGATTCGGCTACAGCTTTACGCTCGATTGCCGGGGAATCTGCGAAGAGAACGTCTTCTCATTCACCGAAGGCGAAAATTTCGAACGCCTCCAGTCCATCGTAAGCCAATTCCCTCTCGGTTAGGGTCGCCCCTAATAGACGATCACAAAATCGCCGTTAGCTTCCGCGAACGCCGTCGCAAGGCTCCACGCTGGCAGCCCTTCTGCCCGCTTTTCCTCGGATATGCCTTTGCTATCAGAATCGAACAGCCGCCACACCACCGCGCCGCCTTTTCCCCAGCTTGTGTTCTCGGTCCAAACCAAAAGCGTTTCGCCACGCTCGTTCGCCACTGCGACCGGATGCTTCCGGCTCGCCTTGCCGTCGGGTGAGATTGGCGAAGAGACTTGCAGCGTCTTTGAATTCAGGCTGGCATAAAAAACGTCACCACCAGTTTCCCACGCAGCCAATATCCTGGCGTTCGCCTCCGTCAACGTCGCGCTGCTCATGGGACAAATATTCGCTCTCCATTTGTGAACGTTTGCGATTTGAAATTCTGCTCCCGGTCGAGGCGAAACCAAAAGCGTCTCATCGCGGTCCACATGCTCCGTCGCAGCCCGAAATAAAATATAAACGGCTCCGGATTGATCAGCGCATGCTCGCATTCCGCAGCACGCGCACGCGCCAGTCGGTTTCGACAAAGCCAATTTCTCGCGCTCGAATGTTTTCCCCTCGTCGCTCGAACGTGCAACGAATATCGCGCGTCCGGCCTCGCCGTTGGTGTTACCCGGCTGCGGCGCATGCCAAACGACATATACATTACCTTGCAGATCTGCAGCTACCGAACTCCCGCCGTCCAACCCGGCAGCGTACGTGATTACATTCCGTTCAGGCTCGAAAGCCGTTCCGCCGTCATTGAGCCGCGCGTAAAGCAACGGCGCTGTTTCCTTTCCATCGATTAAAACGCGCGCTGCACCTTTGCCCATTCCATCCCAGACCACGTGAACCCGTCCATTCTTTCCAACCGCCAACTGCGCCCCGCGAATCGTGCCCATCGCCGTCACGCTCCCCGATTGACTATTCACTCTCATTGGCTTGGAGAATTCTACCTCGCCCGATTTTCGATGAACATAAAAAATGTCTCCGCCATCGGCCTCCCCTTTGAAATAGATCATATGCACAACGCCTCGGATATCGACAACCGCCTGCGGTTGAATGCTGCCGTCGGGCGCGCGGATAACGGCCACTGGCGCCGCCTGCGCTACGGCTGTGGTGATCAAAAGTATAACAACTGCCAAAAGCGGTGAAGGACAGCCGCGCCCCAAAACCTCGCGGATGGAGCGGCGCGCAAGCAAGCGCGACAGCGTCTTGGAGTGCCCCGAAAGCTTTCGGCGTCCTCTGCCGCTTTCAACTGATAATTTCCACAGTGCCGCAAACATTTATTTACTCCCGTGACATGTATATTCTTAGGCAAACCGCGGCACGGACAGATCAGTGACCAGTAGCAATCCCGGCTTCGCCTCCAACAACCTCGGCGCGGTATTCACCAGCGCCGCAACGGTCGCATGATCGCCCGCCACGCCACCCATGATAACCAGATCCAGCGGCGGCTCCCCTTCTATTTGAATTGCGTCATGCGGTTCGGGCGCGTCCAAATACATTTTCAAATCGAGCGTCAGGCAAATTTTTCCGTTCACCTTCGCCTCGGCTCGCTGATGAAGCCCGCAGGTCTGGCCCTGTTTCACTTCCAAAAACTGCGTCCGAATATCGCGCTCCGCAACCACGGCGTAACCCGTTTCGATAATCCGCCCCGTTTTCCACCGAAGACAATGCGCAACCAGCGCCAGCGATTCTTTCAGGCCCGCATGTCCGGCTTTCCCCGTTTTGAACAGACGTCGAAATTCCTCGGGCGCCATGCCGCTGCCAATCTTTCTCTGCAACGGCGCGCGCCGTGTCGAAGCATTCACAACGCGCTGAACATGGACAGCTCGGACGTCCCGGCTGACACCCGTCATACAGAGCGGCAGAAGATCCATCACAAATCCAGGGTTCACGCCAGTGCCAATCACTCGCGCGCCCGTCTTTTTGCAAAGCCGATCCAGTTTCGCTGCCAGTTGCGGTTCCCGAAGCTGCGGAAACAATAGCTCTTCGCATGATGAAACAACGCTGATCCCCATTCGCACCATCGGTTCAATTTGGTTAAACGCATCGTTAAATTTCGTTACCGTTGTGTGAAAAATGACATCCGGCTTCTTGAGCGCGACCAACTCCTTAAGTGAATGATACACCGTCTTTCCACGTAGCCCTTTTGTCTGTGTCAACTCTCCCAAATCTTTCCCAGTCTTTTGTGGATCAATATCAATCCCCCCGACTATCTCCGCCCACGACTTCGTCGCCAGCAACTTCAACGCCTCAATACCAATTGGTCCCAATCCAAATTGTGCAATTCTGATTTTCATTTGCGGGCAGAGGGATAGTGGAAGGACTTACTTTTGACAACATCAAGCCGAAACTCACCTGATGTCGGGCCACTATCGTGTGAAGACTTGCGCAAGCGCCAAACGCCATTACTCTGTCAACGATGAGCATGAACGCGTTTGACGCCAACAATCACGACCGAATTGCGACACTGGGCCGCCGAATCCTCGAAGGTGGCGAGATTTCCCGCGACGAAGGTCTGTGGCTATTCAAACTTGCAAATACTGCCGATATTTACGACCTGCTAAACTGGGCCAATCGCATTCGCGAACACTTCAAAGGAAACAAAATTCACCTCTGTTCGATCGTAAACGTCAAAGCCGGCGGCTGCTCCGAAAATTGCCGGTTCTGCGCCCAATCCGCTTCCTACCAAACCGATTCTCCTCGTTACGGTTTCATCGAACCCGAACCGGTCCTCGCCGCCGCTCAAGAAGCAAAAACCAACGGCGTTACCGCTCTCGGCCTGGTCGCTGCATGGCGCGGATTGGAAGAAGGGCCCGCCCTCGACAACATCTGCGATCGCCTCGAAGAACTAAAACAAAGCGGCAATGCCCGTCCCGATGCGTCCCTCGGCATCATTAAAAATCAAAAAGTTGCCGATCGCCTCAAAGCCGCCGGCCTCGAATGCTACAACCACAATCTCGAAAGCTCTCAACGATTCTTTCCTCAAGTTTGCACGACGCACACTTACGACGAGCGCGTCCAAACGATCAAACATTTGAAAACGGCCGGCATCAAAATCTGCTCAGGTGGAATCCTCGGCATGGGCGAAACTTGCGAAGACCGATGCGATCTTGCGTTTTCGCTCAAAGAACTCGGCGCGCACATTATTCCCATTAACATCCTCAATCCGATTCCCGGCACGCCCTTCGCCGGGAAAGAGCCGCTGGCGCCGCTTGAAATACTGAAGTCCATTGCGTGTTTCCGGCTCATTCTGCCCCGCCAGGAAATCATGATCGCTGGCGGGCGAGCCGTGAATCTCCGCGATTTGCAAAGCATGATTTTCATGGCCGGTGCCAGCGCCATGATGGTCGGCAACTATCTCACCACGCTCAACCAGCCCGTCGAGAAAGATCTTCAGATGCTCAAAGATCTCGGACTCGACCCAAATTGGGACAAGCATGGATTCAGCGATCAGTAAGCAACGCGCTGCGCTCAGCGTCCAGCGTCTTCGCAAGAATATCAGCGGCTACCTCGGCGAGACGATCGACATCGATGCCGTTCTCTCCGATTCCCTCGCCGCCGCACGAACCCACGGTTGGTCGGTCGAAGAAATCCCTGTCTCTCAAAGGCCCTCTCTTCTGGCTCTGAGCCGTTCGCCCGCACGCAACACGCCTCACGTATCACGCATCTACATCTCCACCGGCATTCACGGCGACGAACCCGCCGGCCCACTCGCGGTGCGTCACCTCCTGCAAGAAAATCAATGGCCTGACAACGCCTGCATATCCATCTGCCCCTGTCTGAATCCAACCGGCTTCCGTCTCAATCGTCGGGAAAATGATCAAGGCGTGGATCTCAATCGCGAATACCTGAGCACGAAATCCCCCGAAACCCTTGCCCACATCGCCTGGCTGGAACGCCAATCTTCCTTCGATCTTTGTCTCTGCCTTCACGAAGACTGGGAATCCGATGGCTTTTATGTTTACGAACTGAACCCCGACGGCCGCCCTTCTCTGGCGGATCACATGGTCGCGCAAGTTGCCGAAGTTTGTCCTGTCGATCTCTCCGAAATTATTGAAGGCCGTCCCGCACAAAACGGAATCATTCGTCCGAGCATCGATCCGCGCTCGCGCCCGGATTGGCCCGAATCCTTTTACTTGCTCACTTACAAAACGCGTCTGTCATATACAATGGAAGCCCCATCGGATTTCCCCTTACCGGCTCGAGTCGCCGCACTCGTCGCCAGCGTTCGCGCCGCCCTTGCCGCGCTACCCGCGACGAATGGCCATTCTCATTAACACCCTGCTTTAGCGGGATGGGGGCCACGCCAGCCACCCGCACCAACTGTTTTAAGAGTTTTCCAGCGTCTGCTTACTTTTAGCCTCTGTGACAATTTAAGAACAACTTTCGCAGACCGCCACCGCCTGTTCTTTTTCCTTAGTCCGTTGTCAGTCAAGAACTTGCATCATCAACGGCGCTCTTGGCATGGCCCGTGCATCAGGCCGCCGCTGTATGCGTACAATAATTCTGCCCAACTGCTTTCCTGGTCAGAGCAATCGTCTGTGCGCGCGAGCGAAAACGACAAACAAACACCCCTACGTTAGATGAAAAAAATAGAAGCAATAATAAAACCATTCAAACTTGAAGAAGTAAAAGATGCTCTCGGCGAAATTGGAATCGAGGGCATGACCGTTAGTGAGGTCAAAGGTTTCGGCCGGCAAAAAGGCCATACTGAAATCTATCGCGGCAGTGAATACACCGTCGATTTTCTCCCCAAGATCAAAATCGAGGTCGTCATCAGCGATGCTCAGTTGGACCAGGCAGTGGCGACAATCGTCAAAGCGGCCAAAACGGGCAAGATAGGCGACGGCAAAGTCTTCGTCTCTTCGATCCAGGAAGCAGTTCGCATTCGCACCGAAGAAAAGGGCGAAGCTGCTGTTTAACTGAACCGTTAACTCCTCAAACTTGATCTCAAATGAAAAGAATTATTTTCTGCATGACGCTGTCGTTTGCACTGAATTTGTCCCCCTTGGGTGTGTCCGCCCAAAATGCAGCGACAAACGCTGCGCCTGCGCCCGCGGCTGCGGCGCCGAAACGGGCGGACCCGACGGTGGAACAGCGATTGTTGGACCTTGAAGCCTACGTCAACAATACGGCGCGGGTGGCGGACGGGACGAACAATGTGAGCTCCAAACTTGGCTCCTATGATGACAAGGCCAACAGTTTCACTCCCAATCCCGGTCCCGGGGCAAACGCTTGGCAGATGACCTCGGCGGCGCTGGTGTTGTTCATGACGCTGCCCGGACTGGCCTTGTTTTATGGTGGGCTGGTGCGCCGCAAGAATGTTCTCTCGGTAATGGCACAATGCTTTTTCATCACTGGAATGGTCACCATTCTATGGTGGATTTGCGGGTATAGCCTGGTGTTTCATAACGGCGGCAAATTCCTTGGCGGAATGGGATTTGCCTTCCTGAACGGAGTGGATTCCAGCCCGAACGGCGACTACTCCTATTGGGTTTCGCAGAACGTCTTCTCGATGTATCAACTGATGTTCGCGATTATCACGCCCGCCCTGATCATTGGCGCCATCGCCGAACGGATGAAGTTTTCGGCTATTTGTGTGTTCATGACGCTGTGGATGTTCGTGGTGTATTTTCCGCAGGCGCACATGATCTGGGGCATAGATGGCTTCATGAATGGCGTCTTCAACAAGGACGCCGGCATTCACGCGATCGATTTCGCCGGAGGCACCGTGGTGCACATGACCTCAGGATGGTCGGCGTTGGTCCTTTGCATCATCCTGGGTAAACGCATTGGCTTTGGCAAAGAGCCCATGCCGCCGCACAGCATGGTGCTTTGCATGGTTGGCACCGGCATGCTGTGGGTGGGCTGGTATGGCTTCAATGCCGGCAGCGCTGTTGCCGCTGATGTCATCGCCGCCAATGCGTTCACCACGACGACCATCGCCACAGCCGTTGCCTCGTTTGTTTGGCCGCTGGCCGAATGGATCACCCGCGGCAAGCCTAGCGTGCTGGGCTTCTGTTCGGGTGCGGTTGCGGGTCTGGTCGTCATCACGCCTGCGTGCGGTTTCGTCACCTCCACTGGTGCGGTGATCATCGGCGTAGCGGCGGGCATTGTTCCGTGGTTCTTCTGCTTCAAAGTAAAGGGATGGTTCGGCTACGACGATGCGCTGGATACGTTCGGCGTTCATGCGGTTGGAGGAACGATGGGAGCATTGCTCACGGGCATTCTGGCCAGAAATTCCGCCAATGGGAATTTGGCAACCAATCTCAAGGATTACGTGACTGACTCTCCGACACAACGGTTGGTGTTCGAGCAAATCAAAGCCATCGGCTTGACACTCGTCTTGGCCATCGTCGGCACGACCGTCATCGCCTTTATCGTCAAGGCTGTCATCGGATTGCGGCCCACGCCGGAAGTCGAAACCGCCGGTCTGGATTTGGCGGAACACGGCGAAGAGGGCTATCACGGCATCGGCCAATGATGGCACAAGCAAAATGATCTGTGTATACCGGACCGGCTCGCAAAATCCGCGGGCGGCCCGGTATGCAAACGTAACAACTAAAAAGAAACCAAACTGAAACCCAAATGAGCACACCCAAGAGTGTATTAGAACTGGCCAAGAAAAGCGGGGCCAAGATGGTGGACATCAAATTCGTCGACACCTTCGGCACCTGGCAGCACTTCACCTGTCCCATCCGCGAACTCACCGAGGAAGTTTTCTCCGAAGGCTACGGCTTCGACGGCTCCTCCATCCGCGGCTGGAAAAGCATCGAAGCCTCAGACATGCTCGCCATGCCCGACCCCGCCACCGCTTTCATTGACCCCTTCTGCGAAATTCCCACCCTGTCCCTGACCTGCACCATCGCCGAGACCGGCACCAAAGAAGCCTACACCCGCGACCCGCGCGGCCTGGCTCAACGCGCCGAGAAATATCTCATCAGCACCGGCATCGCCGATTCCGCGGTGTTCGGTCCCGAAGCCGAATTCTTCATCTTCGACAACGTCCAATTCGATTCCAAGAGCAACGGCACCTTCTACTCGGTCGATTCCGAAGAAGCCATCTGGAACACGGGCCGCGAAGAAATGCCCAACCTCGGCAACAAGATTCGGCATAAGGAAGGTTATTTCCCGGTCGGCCCGGCGGATACCCAGCAGGACATCCGCACCGAAATGTGCCTGCTCATGGAAGAACTGGGTGTGCGCATCGAACGCCAGCACCATGAAGTTGCCACTGCCGGGCAGGCGGAAATCGATTATCGCTTCGACACCCTGGTTAAATCTGCCGATGCGATGATGGTTTATAAGTATGTCGTCAAGAACGTCGCCAAGAAACACGGCAAGACGGCTTGTTTCATGCCTAAACCGCTCTTTGGCGATAACGGCTCGGGCATGCACACCCATCAATCGCTCTGGAAGAAAGGCAAACCGTTGTTTGCCGGCAAAGAATACGCTGGTCTCTCTCAAATGGCGCTCTATTACGCTGGCGGTTTGCTCAAGCATGCTCGCGCGCTCTGCGCCATCTGCAATCCGACCACCAACAGTTACAAACGCTTGGTCCCCGGTTACGAAGCGCCAGTGAACCTGGCCTACAGCTCGCGCAATCGTTCAGCCGCCATTCGCATCCCGACTTACAGCGAGAATCCCAAAGCCAAACGCTTGGAATATCGTCCCCCGGATCCCGCCGCCAATCCGTATCTCGCCTTTGCAGCGTTATTGATGGCGGGCCTGGATGGCATCCAGAACAAGATCGATCCGGGTGAACCGTTGGACAAGAACATCTACGAATTGCCGCCGGAAGAGTTGAAGAAAGTGCCGAACGTGGCCGGCAGCCTCGGTGAAGCGTTGGATTGTTTGGAGAAGGACCATGACTTCCTGCTCAAGGGCGATGTCTTCACGAGCGACTTTTTGGAGATGTGGATCACGCACAAGCGCAAAGAGCACGATGCCTTGCGTTTGCGTCCTCATCCGTATGAGTTTTTCCTCTACTACGACGTGTAGTAGAGGTGCTCGGGGGTAAGCGGAAGCAGGGCGCGGACGTGTGTCCGCGCCCTTTTCATTTGATTGGAGTGATGGAGTGATGGGGGGAACGGGTTGGATTTGGTTGGGTTGGCTCGGTATGGACGATCAGGACGAGGAGGATGTAGGAGTGGCCAGACCTGTGAACAGTTCTTCGCTGTTTTCAATGGAATGGAAGCCTGGAAAGGGAGAGTGGCAGGGTCTCACCAAGGGTATACCTTCACCCCTGGTACAGGGTGCTATAGTGCTACACTGGCTAGCCCGCTTGTACGAAATGATGATCCAGGGTGCTACAATCGCAAAATCCCTGCTGGCTCGACGAGTGGTGGGTCTGAGTATTCCGCTGAAAGCAGCGAGGAACCCCGTGAACCTTGTGGTTTATCAGGTACTTACAAAAGCCCAACCAGTGAGGCCTGTGCGGTTGGGATCACTGCGCCAAGAGCCCACTTGGAGACCAAAGAAATTGGGCGAACGCTTTGGATTCGGGATTATCAGCTCCCGACTGACTGGATGCTCCTCCGCTAATCACCAATCCTGGGCTTTGACTTTTGGCGGCTATTCTCACACCTTCAGACTATGACTTATCTTTGTGGGCGAATTCCGCGTTTGCCAGCCATTATCTGCTTAGTCGGAATTCTTTCAACTCTAATACAATAGTTGGGGCTACTCGCGATGAACCTGATACCGGCGATTCTGGGCGGACTGGCTGGTGCGATTGCTCCGCTCTTGTTCTTCGTATACGCACGGAAAAGGAAACTCCAGGTCCTCAAAGGTCATAATTGAGGGATAAATCTTTCAGATATCAAGTGCCCGAAGTATTCTAGCTCCTCCATCATGACACCTTTTGATTTGGCGAGCGGCTTCATGGCTGTGGCTGAGGGAAAGCGTTCGGCGACAAGCAGAACGCAGATCGAACGACCTATGAGAATTGTGACATTGATGCTCGCCCTCGCGGCGGCCCAGATTGGCCGAGCCGGCGAAATCGAGAAAGATTATTGGCAGCAGCAAACGACTAACTCCGTGGGAACCGGCACCCCTTTCTCCGGTCCCAAGTTGCCATCGACGACCCACGGCGTTACCGAGATCGGGATTGAACGTACCGCATGCTTTGGCTCGTGTCCGGTCTATGTGTGCCTTATCCGCAGCGACGCGGTGGTTCGGTATCATGGAGGGGCGCACGTTGACAGGATCGGAGATTGGGAGACGAAAATTGATCCTTACAAGTTCCATAACCTGGCCAACTTCATTGCGGAGTCGGGTTATTCGCAGATGCAGGATACGTTCGCAACCAGCGTGACTGACGGCGATACAGTCTATACGACGTTTTTGCTGAAAGGGCGCAGGAAGGTGTTCAGGAATTATGCCAGCAGCGGTCCTCCGAAGTTGTGGGCACTACAGCAGCTCATCGACGGCCTCTTGGTTGGCGCGATATGGAACCCTTCCGCCTCAAAACCAAGTGAGAAATAAACGCACATCGCCGAACCAACGGCCTCCAGTGGACGCCGGATTGCCGCTCTGTCTGCATATCGGGCGCTCTTGGTCCGACGCCACTGACTCCGAATGTTCGACATGACTGAGGAAGATTACAGCGCAGTTCTTCGGACGGCATCCAATGCCCTTTCGTCGGTCGCTCGGAGCGTCCGGATTGCCGGAGAAGGTAGTGGTCGGTTTCTAGTCGCAGATTCTGGGGATTATGGGATCGAGTTTTACGCCAGCGAGGACGGTTTCATCGTTGACCCCGCGATACAGGAGGAGCTTCAGGGCGAGCGCACTTTTACCACCATCGCTGAGGCGTTGAGTTGCGCATCCGATTGGCTCAAATGCAAACGATGATCCGATTGTCGAACAACAAGCGTGGTGCAGGCAACGGCGCGGTAGCGCTTTTGTTCCAGATCGGACGCCTTCAACGCACCGTGCCTGACCGCGAGTGTCAGGCGGCATGACACCACTCCACACATACCTGCCAAATGTCGATGGGTCAGACCTGATTCAGAAGTGTTGGGGCGAAGTGCCGAACTTTGACGGGCCGCGTGATGTTCTTCATGTCTGCCAGACGCTTTCGAGTTCACAGAGCCATGAGATTCTCCTGACCGGTATTTTTATGACCACCGAGTTTGAGGACGCAAATAAATGCAAGCCATCCCAGATGCTGATTCGGTTTTCCGATGTCGTGTTTTGGGAATACGACTATGGGTGTGCCCAGCGGAACGGCGTTGAGTTAGCAGCAGTTCTCATTGCGCCTCCGACTGGATACCTTTCCTTTGATGCAGATGGTTTTCATATTGTGTGTCGCAAGGTTACTATCTTGAGTTGTCAGCAAAGGCCATTTCCTGACTTTAACGATGAGACTGTTGCCGTCTAACAACCAGAGCGTGCAGCCGCGGGAGGCAGCCATTTCGCTCAGCCTGGACTCGAATGTCAGCGGCGGCTACCTCCCGGAAAGAATTTTGTTGCTCGGCGGCGTCGTCGATTCTCAGTCTCCGGCGGCTGCAGCTCAGCTCCACGTTGGGAGGAAACATGAACACTCGCATCATTGAAGCGGCACTGGACAGACTTCGTCCCGGCTGGCGGGAGCGGCAGGCGAAGCGGAAAAGTATTTGGAACCCCGCATGCGCATTCGTCGGCCTCATTATTTCGTTGCTCGCCTGGTACTGGCTGTTCAGGCAGCGTGGCAGTTGCACGTGGCCTTTTATCCGGCACACGCAGGACTAAGAAGCGAGTCTTGGGGCGAAGGCATTTCCGGGCGAGCATTTGCCTCGAGTTTTGTGATGCTGATGCCGCTAGCCGGCCCGGCGATGACCTTGGGTTTCTTGTCGGGTAATTTGGTTTTTTGGCTTATTCCTGCCGCGCGACGAGCGATGGAACGTGAAGCGGCCGGGGACAGCGAGATGACCTTTGCCGGTTCGAATGCTGGCCTCATCAGGCGGGGCGGTATAGCGTCGGCGATCTGCCTCGCCCTTTCTTTTGTGGGCCTTTCCACACTCTCTTCGCTGAAATGAAGAAGCCCAACAAACCAGATGCAGTGAACCCGGCGGTAGCGCTCTGGTTGACAATCGAGGATCGGTGGCACCGGGAATGACGATCGCTATGAAAAAGACGAAGACGTCTAACCGCCTGCGAAGACGGGCCGGAAGTTCGCTTCCTTGAGGATGCGAGCAACTTCTTCGCGCTTGTCTCCCTGGATTTCGATTTGGCCATCCTTTACCGTACCGCCCGCTCCACACGCCTTCTGCATCGCTCTGGCGAGGCTTTCTTTTTCCGGCAAACCGATCCCGATGAAACCCGTCACCACCGTAACGGTCTTGCCGCCACGCCCGGCCTTCTGCCGAATAATGTCCACGCGCCCACGGCTCTTTCGCGGTTTGTCTTGAGTCTTGCGGTCAGAATCAGGCGTTGATGCTTGTTCGCCCGGCGGCAGATCGGCGCTGCTCAAAGCAGCAAAGGGATTATGTCTGAACTCTTCTGCCATACTCGTTTTTCTGAAAGAACCATGCCAGTTGGTCAACGACTGCGCAAGCGCGAGCCGTGCTTACATGGACGATCGCATCTCGCAGTCGAGGCGGCTGCCCCTGTAGAGTTACAATCCTCGACGAAGGGCGCAGGCGGGAATGCCCTTTTCCATTGATCGATTTGCCCTACGTTTATAGTTTGAAAGCATGTCAAAGGACGATCCTTCGATTTCGCGATCATGAAAGCAATTTCAGCTAAATTTCGTTGCCCGAGTTGTCACGGAGATCGGCTCGTGTTGGGGAACAAAGGAGACGGAAATTTTGTGCCCAAAGGGAAACTGATGATGGTTGGCTTCGCAACATATGCGCTGGCGTGCCTCGATTGCGGCTACCTGGGAGGTTGCCTTACTGAGGAAGATCGCTCTGACCTTGAGAAAAAGGTGCGAGATGCCTGACAAGCCGCTGCAGCTAACAACCGCACATCTTTTGCGTTCACCGCTTTTTGCGCCGGTCACTGAGATTGGCTGTTAGGCAAGAGGAAAAATCGCGATTACCTGCTATGCTTGATCACATCGGCATCTTCGTATCCGAAACCGAACGCAGCTTTCATTTCTTCGAAAAGTCACTCGCCCCATTGAGAATTGTTGTGAGAGAGCGTCAGCGCAAATGGGGTTCGATTGTGATGAGTTCAGAGGAATGGCCGCCGTTTCTCTGGATTGGCCCCGCCGGAACCACATATTACGGCACCGAAGTCAAAATTTCGGAGCGGCGGCCTCTGCATTTAGCATTCAAGGCTCCATCGCGCTCGGCGGTCGAGGAGTTTTATCGAATCGGTTTGGAGAACGGCGGCAAAGATAACGGTGCCCCGGCCGACTGTGGAAATGGGGCGTATGGAGCATATCTACTCGATCCAGATGGCAATAATGTCGAAGCAATCTATCGAGAGAAATGAGCCAGACGAACATTTTGCCTGGTGGTGCCCGAAGTAAGGGGCAGGCCAAGGCGCGAACGAATACCCGCCCCATTTCCAAAGAGGCATTATGGTTTTCAGCTTTTCACTCATTCGATTGGCAACTATAAACACCGGGTGTCCGGCCCGTTTTCGAAACCGATTGATGCCACCACCCGCTATTGCGCGGTGTACGGCCATCCCATCAAGCATTCGGCCTCACCCGCGATGCAAAATGCAGGCATCGCTTCCCTGGACCTGAATTGGCGCTACCTCGCGTTCGAAGTTCATCCTGACGATCTGCGTTCCGCGATTGAAGGCGCGAAGAAAATGAACTTCATCGGCCTGAACCTCACCGTCCCGCACAAACTTCTCGCTGTGGATATGGTGGACGTGTTGGATGAATCGGCGAAGCAATGGGGCGCGGTGAACACGATCCGTTTCGAAGGCAAAGACTCTTCCGGAGCGTGGCAGCCATTGCGCGAGTTGTCCGAGGCTCCGCGCGAAATCCGCTCTCATGGATTCAACACCGATGCCGACGCCATCACACGCGCACTCAAAGAGGATCTCGGCATTAACCTCTCAGGCGCAAAGGTGCTTCAATTAGGCGCGGGCGGCGCAGGTCGAACTGCCGCGCTCAAGCTGGCCAGCGAAAACGTCTCGGAACTTTACCTCTTTAATCGCACTCAAAAAAAAGCCGACGCTGTCGCTGACGAAATTCGCGCCCGCCATCCAAAAGTGAAAATCCACACTTCGTACCCCTCAGGCAAAGTGGACCTGCTTCTGAACGCCACCTCGTTGGGCCTGAAATCGGATGATGCTCTCCCCTACTCCGAGGATCAGTTTGACCTCGGCCGCGCCGAAGCCGTCTATGACATGATCTATCGCCCGGCACAAACGCGGCTTCTTCAATCCGCCAAAGCTGCTGGCTGCCGCACCGCCAATGGTATCGGCATGCTGCTCTATCAGGGCGCAAAAGCTCTCGAAATCTGGACCGGCCAGCCCGCCCCAATCGATACGATGCGTCACGCACTCGAAAAAAATGTTTATGGCTAAGTGCCGTCTCAATTTTTGGTGGGGCGGGCGTCCTCGCGAGCCGCTAAGCCGCATTCTTGTGATCAAATCACGCCGCTCGCCGCATGCTAACGAGCAGCCGATGACAGCGGTAGAGGACAGCCGCACTCCAAAACGCTGGCGCGCAGTCTCGCATGCCGTTCTACCCGCAAGGTTTTGGAGTGCGGCTGCCCTCTGCCGCTTTGCAAATCGCAGCCACCGCTGGACGGACGATGAGCTTTTGATGGCTTTTCGTCGCCATCACGCCACTCAGCTATCATCATCTTCCTCACCTCGGCGAATACAATTCCCTGACTCGCTATAAGAGAAAATGCTTAAAGCCATCCTCGATCCACATTACTGGGCCGCCGTCCCATTCCATTTCTGGTCAGTTGTCATGTTTTGTTTTGGCTCAATCGTTGGAAGCTTCCTCAACGTCTGCATCCACCGGCTGCCACTCGAACAAAGCGTAGTCTCGCCTCCATCCCATTGTCCTCACTGCAAATACTCCATTCCCTTCTACCTCAACATCCCGCTCGTCACCTGGCTTTATCTGCGCGGTAAATGCGCAAATTGCGGCGCGCCAATTTCGATTCGCTATTTCTTTGTCGAACTTCTCACCGCCATCACGTTCCTCGGCTGTTGGCTTTTCTTCGGACAACAATCCGTCGCTCTCGCACTCATCTACTCGGTTTTCCTGTCCGGCTTGATCGTCGCTACCGCCACCGATTTCGAACACATCATCATCCCCGACGAAATCACCAAAGGCGGCATGATCGTAGGATTCATTTTCTCGTTCTTTGTGCCGTTATTACAGGGGGTAACCTCATTTAAGGACTCCATGGCCAGCAGTCTGCTCGGCATGGCCATCGGCGCCGGCTCGATCTATGCGCTCCTGCGTGGCGGCAAATTGGTATTCGGCCGCAAACGAAAAAAATTCCCGCCCGACACACGGATTATTTTCACCGAGACTGATCTTCTATTGCCTGACGAAGCCATCCCCTACGGCGAACTGCTCTATCGCAAGACGGACGCTATCAAATTTCACGCAACCACTTTGGAACTGGTTGATCGTTGTTACAAGGATGTGCCCGTTCGCGTGAGCCAGGACACCGTCGAAATCGGCGAAGAAACTATCAGCCCTGAGACCGTCGTTCATATGGAAGCGCAAACTTCCAAAATCATTCTCCCCCAGGAAGCCATGGGCCTTGGCGACGTTAAATTCATGGGCGCAATCGGCGCATTTCTCGGATGGAAAGCTGTCATCTTTACCATCGTTGTCAGTTCTTTTATCGGCGGATTTCTCGTCGGGATCCCCTTGGTTCTGATGGGCAAACGCGGCCTCTCCTCCAAGCTTCCCTACGGCCCTTATCTCGCCGCCGCCGCCGCGCTCTGGGTTTTCACCGGACCGGACCTCGTCCAATGGTATCTGCAACTCATGAAAAAGATCTTCGAAAATACGATGCATCCGGCGTGAATTTTTGGCGGTTCTTCGTTGGTTTCGGTGACCTCTTTAACTCATTTAACCTTTCCTTCGGCTCCGTCACACTGCGCTTTTTGCCTTAGCGCATGATCCACCAGCACCAACGCCGTCATTGCCTCCACCATCGGCACCGCTCGCGGTAACACGCACGGATCATGCCTGCCGCGCGATTTCAATGTCGTATTCTTGAATTCAATATCCACCGTCTCCTGCTCCACCATCACCGTTGCCACCGGCTTGAACGCCACTCGAAAATAAATCGTCTGCCCATTCGAAATCCCGCCCTGGATTCCACCCGAGCGATTTGTCTTCGTGAATACTTTCCCGCTCTTTGCGCGAAATGCATCGTTGTGTTCAGTGCCTCGCAGCAGAATCCCGTCAAAGCCTGACCCCACATCGAAACCTTTCGACGCCGGCAGACTCAACATGGCTTTCGCCAGATCCGCTTCCAACCGATCAAAAACCGGTTCGCCCCACCCCGGCGGAACTCCACGCGCCACACCTTCCACAATTCCTCCCACCGTATCCCCTGCCCCGCGAACCGTCTCGATGAGTTCAATCATTTTCTCCGCGGCTTTTGCGTCGGGACAGCGGACAATATTGGCTTCAATCTCATCCGCTTTTACTTTCTCCACATCGATTTCCGCCGAAATCTTCTGCACTTGCTTCACATAGGCCAGAATCTCCACACCGTACTGTTCACGCAAAATCTTCCTGGCGATTGCGCCTGCCGCAACGCGCCCAATCGTTTCACGCGCGCTCGTCCGCCCGCCGCCCGGCCAACTGCGAATGCCGAATTTCGCCTGATACGTGTAATCGGCGTGAGATGGCCTGAATTTCGTTGCCATTTCAGTGTACGCTTCCGGACGCGCGTCCTCATTCTTCACCCAAAGAGAGATCGGCGTGCCTAGCGTCCTCCCCTCGAACGTGCCCGAGAGAATCTGAACTTTATCGGCCTCTTTCCGTGGCGAGACAATTTTCGATTGCCCGGGCCGCCGCCGATCCAGATCCGGTTGAATGTCGGCCTCAGAAAGCGCCAGTCGAGGAGGGCAGCCATCGACAACAACGCCCAAACCACCCCCGTGAGACTCTCCCCAGGTCATAATCCGAAACAGATGGCCAAAAGTATTGCCCATGCGACAGCATTGGCGAAAAGCGGTTGGAGGTCAAATCTGTTGGACTGTCTCTGATGGCAAGTCAGGATGCATTTTCTAGTTTCCTCTCTTAATGCCAACGCTTCAACGAATCATGGAAGTTGATGAACACGGTAATAACGATGCACGTAATCAGTTGTTCCTGTGTCCGTAAAACGCCAAATGCCATTCGTGTATTCCATCAGACCCACGAAGAACCAATTTGTGGTGCTGAGATCGTCGTTGACGAGGGTCTCGTAAGTTTTTCCAGTTTCTCCGGCCATGCAGAATTTGAACCCCGCATTAGTCACAAAGCCTCCCAAACTGAGCACGTTGAGGGGCATCGTATAAAAGAGCGTGTTAATGTTGGTTTCGTTAACGGCGCCCTGGTCGTCCGAAGCACGGGCTGTGAAAGTGACGGGACCCGGAAAATCGTAGGAGAGGTCAAACTGATATGGACTCGCGGAAGGATTTGGGATCGAAGCGATGAGATTGGTATTCAGGAGTAAGAGCAGGTTGGTGACGGTGCCGTCAATGTCAGCAGTTTGAGCAGTGAGACGGTACGCGGCGCACACGAGCTGTTGAGTCGGCGCTCCGAACGTAAGTTGGGGAAACGCGTTTGAGGCCAGAAGAATAATATTGGTCTCCGTTTGGACCACGCGGAACGCATAATCCGGGAAAACAAAGTTGGTAAATAGACCGGAGCGCGCTGTGAAGGTCATCACGGTATAGGAATTTCCTGGCGCTGGCACATAGCCATTGGCAAGTCCGCAGTGAATTACGCCGGCCAAAGCAGCCGAACTGTTGACGCGAAGCTGATCATGGCCGGTAATTGGAGTCAGCCCGCCAATCTGAAAAGTAATCTGACCTGCGGCCGTTCCCGAGTAAGTTTGCGGTGACGCGTTGGAGATGCTCAACAAACCTACACCTGAACCAGGTGCAACTTCACCCCCATTGCTGACGTTGGCGGCAATATTGCCACTACCCGTGAGAAGGCCCGCTCTGATGTCGAGGAGAACACCTGAAAAATTTCCACCCGCCAATTCAGTCAACCCGGAAGTTTGCACATAGATCTGCGGAAAAGCGAGCACTCCACTTTGCGAGCGGACGGTCCCCGCATTTGTGATATTACATGAAAACAACGCGCCATCGGTGCCAGCGGTCTTCCTCAGTGTGCCGAAGTTATTAAAGGTTATAGGGTCTGCCACCGTATTGGTCATCGTAAGGTCGCCTTGAATGTCGAACGTGGCGCCCGCAAAATTATTCCAGGTTCCGCTGCCCCCTTCATTTACAACGCCGCCGGTCCAATTGACGACGGTGTAATTGTCCACTATGCGGCGGAAGAGACTTTTCGCCGCACTTGTGTTGATTGAGACTGAGGCAGTGTTGGTAAACACGGTTCTTCCGCCGGGGCCGAGAGAACTATCCATCGTACCACCGCTCCAGGTAAATGGACCGCTGAATATTGTGAGGTTTGTGCCGTCAATCGTTCCGTTCGCCGCGAGTTCAAATGCGCGGTTCATGACTGTCGCGGCCGCAAAATTGAGTGTCCCGCCATTGACCCGAAACAGGCCTGAACCAGTAAAGTTTGCGCCACCCAGAAATGTTTGCATGCCACCGCCGAAATTCAGGATGCACGCTGAGTTAGCGTTAAAAGTCCCGGTGCTGGTGCCGCCATTGTCGAGGCTGAATGTGCCGCTGAGACAGTTCACCAGCCCTGGGTTATTGACCGCGATATTCAGCGACGCAGTTGCTCCGCCGGAAGTTTTTTTGAGTGTGCCGAAATTGTTGAATGTGAGCGGATTCGCCAGCGCGTTGCTCATCGTCAGATCCCCCTCAACGTCGAAGGTCGAACCAGAGAAATTGTTCCAAATGCCGCCACCGCCTTGATTGATAATACCGCCAGACCAATTAACGGTTGTGTAATTGTCCAACGTACGGCGATAGAGGGCTTTCGTCCCGCCGGAATTGATTGCAACTGCGACGCCGTTAGTAAATACGGTTCTCCCGCCAGGGCCAACAGCGCTGTCCATCGTGCCACCGGTCCAGGCAAAAAAACCGCCAAACGTAGCGACATTGGTGCCGTCAATGGACCCGCCATTGGCCAATTCGAAATTTTGGTTGATAAGAATAGGCGCCGCGAAGCTAAGAACACCGCCATTAACTCGAATCGAACCTGCGCCAGCAAAGTTAGCGCCACCCAGAAGCGTTTGAGTGCCGCCGCCAAAATTCAAAAAGCAATTCGCGTTCGCAAAGAAAGTGGCGCTGCCCGAGCCTCCATTGTCCAGGCTAAGCGTACCACCGAGAGCCGAGACCAGATTGGCATTGTTTACGATCATCA